>Ga0081529_119211_pt1 | contig 261038 bp, 272 predicted proteins | sample EchGeymetagenome_FD_71012 | JGI IMG/M metagenome (GOLD analysis project Ga0081529, IMG submission 71012) | Ferrous microbial mat and aquatic microbial communities from Echinus Geyser, Yellowstone National Park, USA - transect B T=78-80 C v2... ...
TGTTTAAATTGGACTAAGGTAGGATTGAAATTCTAATACAACTGAACTTTTCACACCAAAAAATGGAGGGATAAGTTACCAATATATAAGAAATATATTAAGGCGAATCTGGAACAAGGCCAATATTCAAAGGTTTCATTTCCATGTGGTTAAGCACTGGTTTAAAACAATGTTCTTGAAAGGATCTTTTGGTGATTAACCTGTGGGTATTAGGATGTTTCAAATCTTACTCAGCGATAATTCTTTTAATACCAAAGAAAGATATGCTCATTTAACCCAAGGAATAATAGCAGAAGAGAGAGATGAGACCTAGAAAATTTTTTCTCAATTTTAAAAATATCGATAAAAAAATGATCCGGTCACGTGGCAAGTGGGGGGGTTCAAATCCCTCCCCCCGCATTGCTTAAGAAAAAATGCGTTTTAATTAAACAATCTATTCCAATTGTGGAAATATTCAAATATTGAAAAAAAAGAACATTTATTTTCCTATTTTATCAATATTAATTATTCTGTGGACAACAATATAAGTATTTAGCCATGCGTAAATCCACAGAATTACCATAACCACTATAATAATAATAAAAATTACATACATAAATTCAAGTTTTGTGAAAGCAAGAATTTTGATTGTAGATGTGGCAAATAAACCTAGTGGAAATCCATAAGCCCATATCCCTAGTTGGCCTCTTGTAGGATTTGTAATTATGAGGAACAGTACCACTATAAAATTCCATAATTCAAATCCCCATAACAAAATTGAAATAAATTTTACAGAGTTCAATGAGATATTGACCCCCGGAATAAATGAAAAAGTGCTTATAGTAAGCAGATTTATTACTATCAGACTTGCTATCCCTACCGGAAGCATAGTAGTGGGTAGAGATTCTTGATGCTTTGCTGTGACGTGCCCTGAAAGAGCGAGTGATCCAATAAAAATATAGAGGAAGAAAAATATTCCTATCCCCATAATAGACATAAAATAAATTATAGTTCCGTAGGAAAATCTAAAATAGTCCATGAGAGGAACTGCAAGAAAAATACCCGCACCTATTGAAAGAGGGGGGATAACAATGGCATAATTTATTTCCTTCTGGGTAATCTCTTTCGTGTAAAGTTTATACCCTAGCATTATACCAATGCTAAATGCAAGTACATACTCAAAAAAAAATTAATAAGCGATAATTGAGCGGTTATATTGTTGAATCCGAATAAGAAGAAAAGCTGATAGTTCAATACAAATCCCACAATCGGGATAAGTGCTGTAAAACTTAATCTGGTAAGATTATTCCAGTGTGAGAGCCTAACTCCTGATGCAGTCAAACCCCTTAGAATCCATAGAATAAATATTACAATGAAAATAAATAACCCCAAAAAAGTCATACTTTCTGCAACAAATTTTAGATAGATATAATGTGTTTCAAGAAAAAGAAGTATGAATCCCTGAGCCAATGCTAAGGTTGATATTGAGATACCAAACCATTCAGAGCCGAATATCGATAGAACAGCCTTGTTCATATTATTTCTACCTCTATTTCCAAGTTTTAACCTTTATGTCTTCATAGTTTAAATTAATAATGAAAAGAATTTATATAGAGGTGGATGCTTCTAATCTTGCATACTTTACTATTTCTTTCCGTCTACCTTTACAAAACCTTCCATAACTTGAATATTGAACTCTTTATATCCATACGACTCAAGAAAACCCTCCACCGCATAGGCTGTAGCAAGTGATGAATCCTTCGTATATCCAGTTCCTGTTATAATTATAGTTACTAAATCATTTTTGTGAATTACTTCAAGTCCATTTAATGGTAAAAGTGGTCCATAATCTTGAACCATATTCTTGACATCATCAATATCAGGAGCTATTTCTTTTATAATAACACCAAGTTGTTTTCCCGTCTCTTTCCAGAAGGATATTGTTTCATCTGAAGAGGTACTCATGCATTTTGATATGCTGAAATCTAAGAGTATACTTGGCACCGGAATGGCTTCCAATGTTTTCATAAGGGACAGTATTTTGAAAATCTTTTCTATATCCTTCCTGTTTCTTCCATATTTAGAAATATCATCGTAAAGGGAAATGGACTCAGAGACAATAGAACTTATGGTTTTACCCTCTCTCTTTGAAATTTCTTGAATTCTCTTTATAGTATCGTTGCTTAATGAGACATTAAGTCTCCCCATAGTAATATAATTTAGTATAATATAAATAATTTTTAACGTGCAAAAATGTGTATATTTGCACGCGATAATTCAGATATTAGAAAATTATAATCAAATGGTGATTTAAATGACAGTATTTAGTGATCCACTTGCTGCTAATCTCACAGTCTTGGGAATTATATTTGTGGGATTAGCCACATATGTGGTCTATAGATATTTTATGGGAAAGGAAAGCGAAGATATGGATAAGGGTTTTTCTTATTTCCTTATTGGAACCGGTTTCTACGCATTAATTTACGGCCTTTTTTATAGTATGCTTTGGCCGGAACCTGAAGGCGGAGCCTACAGTATATTATTCGGAGATCCTCTGCTATTGTTGGGACTCGCCTCTCTTATTGCAGGTTATATCATATTGAAGAAAGCATCACTCATGTTCGCTGGAATAATGGCATTTTTTTCAGGTATTTATGCAATAGTTTCAGGGTATGATGGTTATCTGGACAAAATGACTAATTCCCCTATTGCAATGCTCTTATTGTATCTCGGTGCAGGAATTTCAGGTATTCTTGTTCTACCATTGATATTAACTAAAAATAAATGGCTCGCAATCCTAGTTGCAGTAATCATGGTTCTCACGGGTATCCTGGCATTTATAATAGGATTCCCTGCTATTGGAGGGCATTTGAAAGACTTTGCACATGCACCATAATATTTTATCCTTTTTTTTAATGTATCATGAAAACAGAGCGGCTCAAATGCCCTAATTGCGGATCAAATGAAATACAGATAACTGCTATCTCTGAAATAAACATTAACTGCCTGTTCTCATTTGAATTCATTTGCCAAAATTGCGGGCATGAAGGGAAAATATCTATAAATAACGAACGGAATGGAAAAGTAGAGATAGTATATACTTGATATTTTTAAAGTGCAATACCGATTAAAATTCCAATGAAAGGAGATAAGAACTAGAGAAGCAGAATCTTTAAGATAGGTTTCAATGAAGCTGCCCCATGCACAAAATGGGGCTGCCCGGATTTGAACCGGGGTCTCAGGCTCCCAAAGCCCGTAGGATACCAAGCTACCCCACAGCCCCTGAATTGCTGATACATATTAGATTAATATTTTTTACCTATCACATCCCTAAAGTATTAATCAGAATTTTTAATAGTTGACATATGAATTGTGAGTTATGTGGAAAACCGATAAAATTTTTCCATGAAGTTATGATTGAGGATTCAATATTAAGGGTATGTGATGATTGTGCAAAATATGGCAAGGAAATCAAAAAGAAAAATAAAAGCAATGTTGTAGGTCCGCAACCAGCTATATCACCTAATAGAATTCAAGTTCAAAGACCGATAACTCATACTGTTAAACCAACTCCTAAAAAACCTAAACTTGAGGAGCAGGAGGATATAGATTTAGTGGAGAACTTTGGCGAAATAATCAGGAAAAAGAGAGAAGAGATGAACCTCTCCCAGGAGGATTTTGCCAAAAAATTGCAGGAAAAAAAGAATTTAATAGCAAAAATTGAGAGGGAGGAGATTAAACCTGATTTACAGACTGCACGGAAAATTGAAAAAATGCTTGGAGTAAAGCTTCTCGAGAAATTCTAGATATTTTTAATCTTGAAAAATTTATTAATATACCTTTTTTCATATTATCAAACATGAAGATTGGCCAGGTTTTGATCCTTGTTCTTATTATAGTATTATTAATTGTTTCAATGGATTTGGAGAATCAATTTTCAATTCTCAATACTCAGAATGGGGTATGGAGCTATGCCATTAATAAAAATTTTACGAACTTAGATGTAAAGGTTCCCATAATTCCAAATGGTTCCCTTGCTATGGGGATATATTCACCCGTTTCAATTTCTATAGATAGCCACGGGGTAGCTCATATCTATGCATCAAATCTCCATGATCTATTCTTCGCACAGGGTTTCTACATGGCATATACAAGATTATTTCAAATGGAAATTCAATCCTTAATGGCCAGCGGCAATCTTAGCCTTTATCTTGGAAAAACATTTTTAGATTCTGATCTTGCTATGAGATACCTTGGGCTCCCATATAACGCTTTCAATCTGGAACTTTTTTATAAGGAGGATTATCCTCAATATTATGCATTTATGCAATCTTTTTCCAATGGTATAAATTATTATATTGAACATTATAAAGAGCCAATATATTTTAAATTGGCTGGTTTTCAACCTTTCCTCTGGTCTCCATTCTATTCTTTTGCATGGGAAGAATATATGACTCTGTTCTTGACGACGGGCATATATGAACCGTTATTATCAGATGTATTTCTTAATATCTATGGATATTATAATATTAGCCTCTTTTATCCTTACTACCCTTACTTTACAAGGAATATAACAGTTGTACCGGGGGATGGTACAATAGATGGATTTAATCTCACAGATCAAAACATAAGCCCAGGTTATCTGTGGAACCTAGATTGGTATAAGTCATGGGCTACAGGAATTGGAAATCTTACCCTTAAAAATAATGAAAATCTCATTGTTGCTGCATTGGAAAACATATCGGACCCTTTCATATTCCAGTATAGAGGTTTATTCAATGATGTTGGAAGTAATTCTTGGGTTATTAATTCAAATTACTCTGATTCTGGTTACCCCATACTGGCAAACGACCCACACCTTACTTTAACCATTCCATCTCTATGGATTCCTGATCAACTATATGTTCCAGGTATAATGAATGTTACCGGATGGTCATTGGCTGGCATACCTGGTGTTTTAATAGGACATACACAAAATACATCATGGGGCATAACGGATTCTGAAGGAAATTCTGCAAATGATTACCTGGAATATATCAACGGAAGTTATTACTTATGGGACGGAAAGTATTACCCCATGAATTATAGAAATTTCAGCTACCTAGGCAAAAATTATTCCATAGGTGTTACTAACAATGGACCAATTATAGCTAGGATAGGCCATTATGGCATAAGTGTAAATTGGACTGCTCAGAGCCCTTTTCCGGTTTTAATTTCCGAATTGATGCTTGATGAATCCCATAATTTCACTGATATGCTAAATGCGCTAAAGTATTGGGGATACCCGCCAGAAAATTTCGCACTGGTTTCAAAGCATAACGCTGGATACCTTACTGCAGGATTATACCCTTTGATAAAAGTCACCCTGCCAGATGGAAAAATCGTGAATGTTATTGGCTCCAGATCACTACTGAATGGTTCAAATTCTAATTATTCTGTTGAAGGATATGTTCCTTTCTCCTATCTTCCGCATGTAATTGATCCTTCCAGAGGTTTTGCTTTTGCACCAAATCAGCCTACTGTATGGGAGAATTATCCATATCCATTCATTGGCGGATTCTGGTCATCTGGAGGGAGAGCTATGTCAATCTACAAATTCCTTGAAAGTCATAAAATGAATATTTCAGATACTATTGCATTGCAATCAAATTTAACTGATTCCTGGGCAGGCATGCTTACTCCCATTCTAATGAAATATCTTGAAACTTCTAGTCTCTCCACAATAGAAATTCAGGCATTACAATACTTATCTGAATGGAATCATACTGCGTATGAAGATTCCATTGGAATGACTATTTACTGGTACACAATTTCATTCATTTACAATGACACTTTCTACAGATCTTTTAATGAAAACAATGTGACTTTCCTTCCATTGCCATTTATAACATCCATTATATATGCCTTTGAATATGGAAAATTCAATTTTGACGGATATAACACTTCCACCCTAATTCCCTTGGCATTTAAACAAGCCGTTAATTATCTGATAAATAGATTAGGCACTAATATATCTTCATGGAAATGGGGGCGAGTGCATTTTTTGTACATAGAGAGCTTAACAACATTAGAACAGATTTCCATTGGGCCTCTGCCTTTCTATGGAGACGATCATACAGTTTCTGTAGGGCCTGCTACTCCAGTGCCTTCTCCAGCTTATTATGTAACTCTTTCCTCGTCACTCAGGGAAATCTCATCTCCGGGTGAAGGGATATACCTGGGTGTTATACCTGGAGGTGCTTCAGAGGATTTCTACAACTATTTCTATGAAAACCAATTTAATAGTTGGTACAATCATCAGTACTACAATTTTCTTAATGTAGGCATAGTGGCGGTGATAAAACTTGAATAAGAATTTCATCCTGTATCTGATAATACTTTTAATTTCTGCATTGAGTTTCCTAATTACTGGAACTGCACTAATCCCAATTATACTGTCCTTATCTTTCTTCAGGTCAAAGAGATTAATCTCGATGGTTTTGGGCTTTCTAACGGGGTTTATCTCCTCAATAGCCCCTCTCTTAGCTTACAACCTCTATGCTGTGATCAAAATTTCTGGATTGATTTCCAGTGTAATTGGCCTAAATCAAATTCTGTTGATTTTGGCGTTCCCACTAATAGTTGGAATGGCTAGTATGCTTACGGCTGCTCTGGGGAGTCAGATCTACCTCATCCTAATAGATTTAAGATCTAAAGATTCGGCTTTGGGGGATTCCTGAAATTCTTTGCCTGTAATCTGGCTTCCTGTATTTTTTTCTTGAGTTCTCTTGTCCCATGTTCCTGTGCAAAATCTCTAAGTGGAATAAGCTTACTGTCAATAGAATACCCAAAATATGCTTTATCCAGCAAATATCCATACAGGGACTCAGTCTCTATTACTCTTCCCGTGTTCCAGTCGAGTAGTAAGTATATTTTTTTCCTGTTCAACTGGTATAATTCATAAATATTCTGAAAATTTTTAATTATCACTTTGTTCTCTTCGTTGTTAGCTTCTAACCTTTTGGTAGATGCTGTATTTTCCAGAGATGATGCTATGCTTTGCATATTCAATTGTACAAGTTTTCCTTTTTCTTTCAAAACCTTTGAAAGTTGATCTTTTCCAATGCTGCCCCTTGTGGTAAAAATCAGGAAATCGTCCAACTCAAAAATATCTGAATTTAATTCATTTTCACCGTCGTAGAAATACGGTATTAAAAGAGGGGACTTTAAAACTCTTAAATCATTCCTGATTATGGAATGAAGTGCAATCCCCCTATTCAAAACAATTAACTCTTTGTTTTGGTAGATTATCTTGTATGTCTTATATGAATAATAACCCTCTTCCAGTGCAATTGGTTCTCCTTTAAATTCTAATGATTTAAATTTCGGTAGTTCATCCATTATTAAAATTCACCTTTCTTATTTTTATTTCTTAATTCTGTTTCCCTATATTTAATATTTGACATATCTTAGAATAATTTTTCGGTTGAAATAAGAAATTACATATTCCAACATAAAAATAACTAGATTCAAATTCAATAATCATCTAGATCAGGGAAAGATTTAAAATAGAGTAATTAAATCCCCCATGATAATCCATGGATAAGATAGCAGAAGTTGAAATTTACAGCGATGGGGACCTCTATAGAATAATAATTAGGTCCACTTCTGGGGAGGAATACCCCTTGGAGGGTGAAGATCTGGAGGAGCTATTGGAACAGCTCTCTACGGAAATGGAAGAGAGATTTCAAAATAAGTGAAGCGGGGATAGCCGAGTGGTAAGGCGACGGCCTGCTAAGCCGTTTCCCTTTGGGATCGGGGGTTCGATTCCCCCTCCCCGCGTTTTCAGGTTTTATTATTTTAAAATTTCATATTAAATTAACAATTAAACCAACAAGGTATCCTGCAATAATACCTATATAAACTAAAAATTGTTTCGATGGATCTTCCTCTTTAAATACAATCCTCATCATTGGTATTATAACGAACAATATGGATCCCGTTGCCAATCCATCAAATAGCAAATCATATATCTCACTGTAGTGCGAGTAACCCAATACTCCCCCAATCACAGTTGGAAAACCTCCAATAAAATAAAGTAAGGCAATAGTTTTACTGTCTTTCCGGTTAAAATTTAACAAGGGAGCAACTATTGGGAATCCCTCTGTGAAATTTTGTAAAATAAAACCTATTAATATCACATCCGATAGGCCTATTAACCCCAATCTCCATGAAGATCCAAAGATGAGGCCTTCAGTTAAATTTTGTAACCCCATTCCTAGAGAAATAATAAGTGGAAGCCTATACTTCAATCCTCTATCATTAAATTTTTTGATTATAATAGGCCGCTCAAAATACAAAAGAAAAATGAATATAAATATGAGCGGGAATACAAATATAAGTGAAAGATTCATATTGGCAAGGAAACTGTTTCCATTGTAAATGATGGAACTTACATCTGAAAATATATCACTCATTATGAACAACAATATTCCGGTTGCAATTGAAAGTATAACCGGATAACTTTCTACTTTTCGATTTTCATTTAATTTTATAATGGGCCATGATAAATATATTGAGAACCCCATTATAATGGAAAGGAAAATTATCGTTTCCATATCACCAGGTGTATTCATTTAATTTCCCCCGCTTTTTTTGACTCATATTGAAATTTTTTATTGCATTCTGAGCATGATTTAGGCACGGTTAAAGAGATTGGTACATTTCTAATAACATTATTGTTAGTGTTTAAGAAAATACACTCTAGATTTAAATATTGGTAATTAAACCTAAATCAGCTAAATTCCTAGTTTGTTTTAGTTTGTTTATTAGAATTGTGGTTAATGATTAAATTCCTTTTTAAACCATTATTATTTTCGAAATAGATTTTAGGATTCCTTAATGTGTATTCATTTTATAATTGCCCTTGAAGATTTGTCTCATATTATCCTAGAGAATTCGAGATGATTAAGTAAACTTATTCATGCCGAGGTAGTTATTTTTCCGAGATTTTTCAAAGAGGCATATAGTCGAATAGGAAAATTTAGTTTCGATAGTAACGGTAACTCAATAAAACTTAAATGCTATCGACCTTTAATAATATCTAATGAAAGATTGCATCATATGGTTATTTGGAAGTATAATGTTTTTATTCGTTCTTTTTAAAGCACTTTTGATAATAGTTGCTAAGAATTTTAAGGAAATGCATTTATAGTTTTATATAAATTAAATTTACATGGCTGGATTAGAAGAAGGGGAAATTAAAAAATCCTCTCTTGCCGTAAATACCCTGACAATGTGGGAAGCTCTTTCTCAAGGGCTTGGCACCAATGGACCGGCTGCTGTTACAGCCCTTTTCTTTGTTGGATTGGCTGGATTGATAGGTGGTAGTCTACCATTCGTTCTGGTGCTTTCTTTCTTGATATACCTAGGAATGACTTTGATAACCTATGAATGGTCCAGGGAAGTTTCATCTGCTTATTCCTGGGCTGCATACCATAAGAGGGGGTTCAAAAAATTTGGTTCTTTCTTTTCCTTCTTTGGTGGCCTCGGTTACTGGTATTATTATCTTTTAGGCTACACAGGATTTGCAATGTTAGGATTATCCTCCTTCCTATATGAATTATTTCCTTCAATAGGTTACCATTATCCTTGGCTGTGGATACCCTTAACTATTATATTGATTGGTGAAACTACTTTTCTTGCTTATATGGGAATAAAAATATCAATGAGATATGTACTCTAAACTGGATTAGCTGAAATTACATTCCTTATAATAACTTCAATCTATCTCATAATTTATGCCGGTCCAATGAATTCAATTTTACCATTTACACCTATCCCTATCAAAAATAATCTAACTACATTATTCGTAGCAATGATGCTTGGCATCGCCACATTTGGTGGTTTAAACAGTGTTGTTCCAGTAGCTGAGGAAACAAAGAATCCAAAGAAAAACGTCCCTTTGGCTCTGGCTATTCTTGCTTTTATACTTGGTTTCACCCTTATATTAAGCTCTTATGCACAAACCATCATTTTTGGTGTGAATAATATGTTCAACTATGCCAACTACCCTGATCCTGGTATATTAATTTATGAAAAATACTTGGGAGGAATTATCACCGCTTTATACATTATTTTCATAGTTAATAGCTTCAATTCCTCTGGAGTATCCTTTGGAACCAGCGCAATTAGAACTGCCTATGGTTTTGCAAGGGATGGAATTCTGTTCCCAAAAAGCTTCACAAAGATTAACGGACACAAAGTTCCCGGAAATATTGTATTATTCAATGGAGGACTATCATTGGTTATAGCCTTGGTTGCAGGGATATTGATGGACCCTTTTACTGCTAGTATATTTTTAATTCTCAGCAATACAGTATTTAGCTTTTTTAATCATTCCTTAGCAGGAATAGAATTGGGGGTGTATCACAAGAGAAAAGGTTCTTTGAAAATTATAAAGCGCATAGTTGTGCCCTACTTGACTTCATTCATGCTGATAATTGCAATAATCTATGTGGTTTATCCTGCTCCTCCACCACCACTCAATTATTCTGCTTGGATTGCTGGAATTTATGCAATCTTGTTAATAATGTTATACGTTTACTATAAAAGAAAGTTCCCTGATAAAATAAATAGTGTCGGCAATTTCTCAATTTAGTTTCTTATATTTTATTTGGGTTTCTATTTTATATTACATATCTATAATAATTTGTAGAAAACCTACTAATAAATCAGATTTTCCTAACGGAAACCTTTAGACCCCCATAGGTAATTTAAATTAAGTTGCTTTTATTATTGGCAATGAATGAGGCTATGGTCTATTCATCCAAAATACCTTGATCCTATAGGATTGGTGGCATTATGGAGAGAAGCACTCCTTGGAAGAAGTGTTTTAATTAGAGGAGATGGTTCATATTACAATCACCCCCAGCTTTTAAGATTCAAGAATGCTGAAAATCCAGTTCTTTATATAAATCACTATCTGAAGGCAGTATTCGATGAAGCAAGAATCAGGGGTTATAATTTCGATATTTCAAAAATACCGAAGAACCTAGATATGAATATAGAGAAAATAAAGATAAACAGCGGACAAGTAATCTATGAGTGGAACCATTTGAGATCGAAGTTGGAACTAAGAAATCCAGAATGGCTTAAAAAAATAATTAACACTTCGAAAATTGAATTGCATCCCTTATTTGTAGAAGTGCCTGGTCCAAAGGAAAAATGGGAAAAATAAAATAAAGTATTAGCTCTTAGTGCTATTTCCCTGAGGCTGATTTTTTGGTGGCAATATGTAGATCTTATTTCCAATTATGAGATTGCTTGGAATCAGCACCTTTGTACCATCGTCCTTTATTAATTCAGTGAAAAGTATTCCAACGTCATTTACAATCCCGGTATCTCCAAGCAATGTAACATTTTGGTTTATTTTAAATGGCCTGGCTATAAGTAAAAATAAGCCTGCCACGGCTTGACCTAGAGTCTGTTGCATTGAAAAACCTATAACGATTCCCAGGAAGCCACCGACTGATACACCTGCTATTCCGCCACCAACTTCACCAGCGATAACGGTAATCAGGGCACCTATACCTATTATGAGGAAAACATTTCTGAAAGCTCTAGCAACGTCCTCAGAGTACTTCAGTCTTATAAAGTGATAAATTACCATAGAAAAAGCCCTGACAACTAAGAAACCGAGGAGGAGGGTTAAAGTGACGTTTATGTATACATAGTAATTTCCCAGTGTAATTCCATACTTGGGGAGCAGATAGAATATCAGGTATTGAAGAAATGCTGATATCACTATAAAAAGTGCTATGTAAAACACAAGTTTACCTATAGAATCAATATAGCCTTTCCTCAAAATTCCATTATTTTGGTTATTCTGAGTCATATACTAATAATTTCTTTATAAATATAAATTTAATTGATTATTTTACCTTTAAATTTAATCGCAAATATCTTCATTTATATCCATTGAATTCATTTATTCAATATATCGGGTATCCCATTACACTTGGTTTACCTCATATCTAATTTATTTTGTCGATTATTCATTCTAAAAATCTTTTCTTCTTTCTTCACCAAGATATCTAGGTATTCTGAGGCCATGTCTCATTAAGCTTAATATTACTCAAATAAGCTGGTACTTATAATTTCCATCCCTGGCTAATGTTATAATTGTACATGCTCTCAATGGTAAGTGGTAACATTCCTAACGGCTGTTAGATTCTCAACATTTGTCAGATACCAACTAATTCTATTCTTTGAATGTCATTTAGTTGAGGATTATCCTATAGAAAAAATGCTGTCTATCAATATTATGATTAAGATCATTATTGTAATGATGGCAAATTTTGATTAATTTACAGCTTCAGGATTATATCCATTATAAAAATTTATTCCGATATTTCCATATTATTTTTACGATGTTCACTAAATTGATTATATTCATTATAATTTTATTGAAAAGTTAGTAGTTCAGGTGGAGCTGTTGTTTTTACTTGCTTTAGTGATTACATATACGAACTTCCCTCTTCCCCTTCATGGAAAGACTTAATAATAAGCTGATATATTAATAAATAATGTTCAGAACTATTAAATTGAAGCTTCGATATGGAAGAAAACTCTTTGAAACTGCCATGCAGTTCAAAGAAGTAAATCAGATAATTATGGACTACGGTTTTGAAGAATTTTTAGAATTCAATGCGGATCAGAATGCCTCAAGGAACATCGAAGCTCTTGGTAAATCTAAGTACTTCAGGCTGCCGTCAACCAGTAAATCATTCCAATTTAATGAAAATCCACTTACTGGTTGAGGAGAGAAAAACTACAATCTCTGAAGCTTAATAGAGGAGGTGTTGATATAATGAAATTTGCTCATCTATCAGATATTCACTTAGGAGCATTCAGTGACAGAAGTTTAAGGGATCTATCCTTTGATGCTTTTTCTTACTCAGTGGAAAAATGCATTGAAAATGATGTGGATTTCGTTCTCATATCAGGCGATTTTTTCCACAATCCTGTTCCTGATATGAGTATTTCAAGAGATGCGGCAGAGAAACTAAAGGAATTTAAGGATAGAGGAATAAAGGTATTCACCATTTACGGTTCTCATGACTATTCCCCATTATCTGCTTCAATGATAGATATTTTTGAAAAGGCGGGCTTGATATCAAAGGTACAGAGGCTGGATGGGAAAAAGCTCTTACCTCTAGTCGATAAAGATCTTAATATATCTCTATATGGAATAGATGCAAGAAAAAACGGTCTGGATCAGGAGACATGGAGATCAATAGAAGAAATTGAGAAACCACCTAACGGTACCATTCCAATAATTTTAATGCATCTAGCCATAAGGGAGCTGTTGCCGTATGATTTATTTATGATAGAAGCATTGAACATTTCTGATTTACCGAAAGGGATGAAATATTATGCCCTGGGTCATATCCATTTCCCCGGTTATTATGAATTAGATGGTTCTCCTGTAGTTCAACCAGGTGCATTGTTCGGTTCAGATTTCACAGACCTTGAAAATACTGCTAAGGGAGTTAAAAGAGGATTCTACATAGTTGATACTGATAATATGAAGCCAGAATTTATAGAGGTAAATATAGCCCCCATCATCCTAATGAAGATAAATCTTGATAATAAACACGCATCGTCAGCATATGATGAGGTAATGAGAAATTTAGGTAAAATAGAAAAGGAAAGTGTTGTTCTCCTGCATCTTGAGGGAAACCTTTCAGGTGGAAAACAAAGTGATCTTCAAATTCATAGGATTAAAAGATATATAATTGAAAATGGAGCTAGAACTGTAATACATAATCAATCTCAGCTAAAATTTCCAGAATCACAGAAAGCTAAATTCACTGGAACCATTGAGGAGATAGAAAGAAAAATTTTGGAGGAGAAGATATCCTCCTCCAAGATAAAGGCGCTTTCAGTGGATAGTTCTTTAGAATTGTTGAATATTCTTTCAATTCAAAAGGAAGATGGTGAAAGGGATAGCGATTACAAAGAAAGACTTAGTAAACTTGCAATGAAAATACTAGGGGTCGATGAAAGTGATTAGGTTAAAGAGATTAAAAATGAAAAATATAAGAAGCTATAAAGATCAGGAAATCTATTTCCCAGAAGGTACTGTTCTGATAGAAGGTGATATCGGATCTGGAAAGAGCACAATATTGATGTCCATAGAATTTGTTCTTTTCGGGGGTGGAGATATAGATTATTCATCTCTACTTAGGATTGGAGAGGAAAGTGGGTCTGTAGAACTTACCCTCGAAATTAATGGGAAGGATTATGTATTCTACAGGGAACTCAAAAGAAACTCCTTAACTGGAAAAATAGAACAAAAAACCTGTTATATTGAATCGGAAAATGAGAGAGAGAAGTATTCTGCAACCGAGATGAAGGCTGCAGTCTTAAAATTGCTGAATTTTAAAGAGCCAAAAGGTGCAAGGGCTTCCAGTGTAGTCTTCAGATATTCCATATACACACCCCAAGAAGAAATGAAATCCTTAATTCTAGAGGACAATGATGAAATTAGATTAGGGACAATAAGGAAGATATTTAATCTTGAAAAATACAATATTGCCAAGGAAAATTCAAAATTTTTGAGCAGTTTATTAAACATGAAAATTAAAGCTTTCCAGAAATTGATTGAAAAGGAACCTGAGATAAGAAGAAGAATTGAAGAAGAGCAGAAAAATATAGAAGGTTACATCAATCAGATACCCGAATATGAAAAGCTTTTATCTGAGTTAAATCTGAAAAAGGAAAATTTAGAGAAAGATTATAAAAAAGCAATGGAAGACTATAATTCTGTTCATGAAAAGGACAAGGAGCTTAGTGAACATAGAAAATACTTAAATAAACTTCAAGAGGATGAGAGAAAAAAATTGGAGAAAATTAAAGAATTGGAATCAAAGACCGAAGAGTTGAAAAATATGGCAAATTCCATATCTATTCCTGAGATGAAATACAATAAGGATAAATTGGAAGAAGAGATAGAAAAGATTCAATCGGAGATAAATTCTAGGAATGTGAGAATTGGTGAGATTAAAAAGGATATAAAAAATTATAATGACCTTATTTCAAAAGGGATATGTCCGGTTTGCAAGAGGGAAGTTCACCCTCATGAATTTGAAAAGGAACTTTATTCCCTCGGAAAAAAATTACAAGAGGAAGAGAGAATTTTAAAGGAACTTAATGATCAATTGAATGGATTAAAAGGGATTAAAAAAGATGCTGAATATGCTGAAAAGCTTGTAATTACGAAACAAAAGTATTTAGATCAGATGGGAGATAAAGAAAAATTATTGTCAACTGAGAAAGAGGAATTAAATAATATACAAGAAAAAATAAAGAATGAAAAAAAGAGTCTGGAAGAGCTCTCTTCTGTTCCAGAAATTTTAGAGGAAGTAAAGAAAAGAGTAAATGACTTAAACAAGAGCAAGAGTGATATTAATGATAAAATAACAAAAATAACTGGTGATCTAAAAGATCTATTAGCCAGAAAAGAGGAAACAGAAGAAAGATTGTCTGATTTGAAAAAAGACTTAGATGAAATTGAAAAAGCTAAGAGGGATGTGGAGAGATTTTCAAATATAATTAGTTTTCTTGATGATGTCTTCGAACCTGCCATGGATGATATAGAGTTATCAGTTTTCGCCAACATTAACAGGGAGATGAATGAACTGGTATCTTCATGGTTCATTAAGCTAGTGCCAGATCCTCAGAAGGAAATAAAGGTGGATGAAAATTTTGCTCCAAGAGTCACTCAAAGTGGATATGATCTGGGTATTGAATCTTTAAGCGGGGGAGAAAAGAGTGCAGTAGCTTTATCATACAGGCTGGCGCTTAATTCACTTTTAAACAATTACTCTGGAAGCTTAGGACTTTTAATACTGGATGAACCAACTGATGGATTTTCAAAGGAGCAGCTTCAGAAGTTCGGTGATGTTTTAAGGGATTTAAATTCCAAACAGATTATAATTGTATCCCACGAGTCAGAATTGGAGAACGTATCAGACAGAGTTATAAAGGTAGAAAAAAGGGACGGTCTCTCTTCTGTAGAACTGATGTGATGAATTGAATAAATGCGGGGGGAGGGATTTGAACCCCCGAATCCCTACGGAGCGAGATCTTAAGTCTCGTACCTTTAACCTGGCTCGGCAACCCCCGCCTTAAAGTGTATAAACATAGGGATTAAAAACCTAATCCTTTAATCCCTTATTCTTAAACAAAAAATTTAATTTAAGAGGCAATAGGGAAACTGATAGTTATGGACTTCAGTTACACTGAAAGCGATGAAATGGTCAGGGAAGCAGCAAGAGAATTTGTTAAAAAGTATGTTTTGCCAAAGAGAGATAAAATCTCTTATGGAAATAGAATACCAGATGAAATCATAAAGGCGGCTGCAGATGCCGGCTTCATAGGATTTAACATTTCACAGGAATACGGGGGTGCAGGCGGGTCAATATCACAGATGTCTATAATCATTGAAGAATTGGCCAAGGGAGATGTCTCGATGGCACTCCCTGTTTATGTCTTATTGGTTAATGGATGGCCATTCATGCTTCAAAAGTATGGATCCAAAGAGACTAAGGAAGAAATTTTGCCTAATATTGTTAAAGGTAGAACATTCTTTGGAATTGGAAGCACAGAACCATCTGGAGGATCTGATGTAATGAGCGAGAAGTCCAGGGCTGTAAAGAATGGAGAAAAATGGCTAGCTTCCGGAGAAAAGGTATATATAAGCGGCGTAAGGGAATCATTGGAATTGCCGGGAGGCGGTGGATTCCTAACATTGTTAAGAACGGGAGATGAATCCCTGGGTTCTAAAGCATTTACCACCTTTGCCTTCATGATAAAAGATGTCCATGGAAAATTGAACGATAAGGTTTCTACAACCCTCTTCAATAATATAGCAAGGGAGGGTTTGTCAACAGGAGGGTTTGCCTTCAACGATGTTGAAATTGACGATAAATACAGGGTAGGGGATGTTGGGAAGGGATTCCATATAATAATGGAAGGCTTTAATGTGGCCAGAATTTATGTAGCTGCTGCCTGTAATGGTGCCGCTACAGAGGCATTGAATATGGGAATAGAACACCTTAAAACCAGGAATCTCTTTGGGCAGCCTCTTGGAAAGCAAGAAGGACTTCAGTTCGAATTGGCGGAACTCTATGGAAAACTTGAATCTTCAAAACTTCTTACGCAGAGGGCAGCATGGCTGATGGATAAGGTCTATTTCAGCAATGAAAAGGTCCCCCTATCCGAGCAGAATAAGTATGTTTCGCTAGCAAAAATGACAGCTCCACCCATGGCCCATGAACTCATAACAAAAGTAATGGTATGGCATGGAGCGCTAGCATATACTAAGGATACTCCCCTAGGAGCTGCTCAGGGCGGAGTTATGTCATATTACATCGGGGCAGAGGGCGGAATTAATATAATGAAACTAATAATAGCAAGAGAACTGCTTGGAAAAGAATTCCTGAGTTATAAATCTCAATAAATAAAAATTTAATAAATTAATTTATTTTCTTACTTTATTTCTGCTCCTAATATCGATTAATGTTAATAGCACAAGTGCAACTATAATAATCATTGCCAATGCTAGAATCATGGCATAAATTTCTGGGGATGATGGTTATTTATATTATTTCATAGTTATTTATATTTAATTATAAACTATTTTTTATTTATTAATGCCCCGCTTCAAACAACTAAATTTTTATGTTAAGGTTCTATAAACCTCTATTAGCCCCGTGGTGTAGTGGTCAAGCATATCGGGCTTTGGACCCGACGACGGCAGTTCGAATCTGCCCGGGGCTATTCCGTTTATAAAAAGAAATGAAATAATGATTAAAAAATTAGCTCTCCCTATTTCGATTTAGAGAATTATAGTCTCATTGAGTACTAGTATTCCATCCCTACTAACCTTGGAATTGTTTATTGCTTCTAATATCTGCTCATAACCATTGGACGATGTTTGTTGCCCAGGAGTCCAAGTTGCATATGTATAATAGATATTTACCCTAGATGTATATGCGAAGTTGTGTGTTAGATTCACTATGACCCCATTAACTATTACCCCTTGGAAATCTCCCAAACCTGATACAATATCATTACTAAGAGTTGTTCTGACATAGCTCTGCGAATTATTCTGATATATTACATTGGTTTGAATAAATCTCTGTTGTATTATGTTATCCGATACTATAATCCCCGTTATTGTACCATTTTTAGCAAGTAATATATCGTAAGTGAACTTCATTGATATATAGTATATCATTGATGCATAGTTGCTTTGCTTATAAATTCCCGTAGAATTGTAGATTGTCTGTACATAACTGGTATTAATATAATCTTTATATGAGAATGTCTGATTAAAGAGGAGTATATAGCCGGTGCCATAAGGTAAAACAATATTGAAACTTGGATCGTACATCTTGCTTAAAGCATTAATATGATTTGTTATATTTTCATATTCCACTGTTCCGTAATCCGGATAATAATAGATTGTTTTTATTTCCAAATGTTCCCATACATAATCGGTATCATTCAACCAGGTGGCATTGCTAGGTATACTTTGCGATGTTAAATTTGTTGGAGGTGTTTGATTATAAATATTATTCATTGTCCAGTTGCCACTGGACGAGAATGTGTAATTTCGTCCAGTATATAACATGAAATTCAATCCAACTCTTATCCATTGATCCTCATCATTAACAACTGTAAGATTAACAACCTTTTGACCTCTTAAGAGATATGCGTATGGATTTATGTTAAATACATATGGTTTATCTAAAAGGGCTCCAATTGCATGTATTGGTTGCCAATTGAATAGATTCCATCCACCAGTTTGAACATTTGGATATGGCCATATTCTTGCGATTACTGTCCCATTTACTGAAATAACAAATTCTCTAAAAGGAGGCTGATTTGCATACCATCCCTCATCGTTTCCATTTTGAAGTGCATATAGATTCAAGTAACCAGCGGTTGTATTATCTGGGAAGACAACTGTATAGGTTTTTGTGGCGTTGTAGGGAATTAATACATTATTTGGGATTGGATTTTTGGGAGTATATATGCCGGTATTGTTTAAAACTGGAACAATTGTGTCTGGCAATGTAGCTGGTTTCTTTCCAGGATATAAAATAAACCATACGCTTTGGTAAGCTGCATAGCCTGGTTCCCATTCAGCTGTATATGCCTTTACTGAAACATTTTTCTCCACCAAAATAGAATAATAATCTGTAATATTTTCTGATACTGTTGTATTCTGCGTCTCATATGTGTTACCAGAAGCTACTTGAACCCCATTCAATACAATTGCATAACTGTAATCCCAGGTGTTGCTTTTATAGATGTTCTCATAATAAAGTATTATTTTGCTAAAATTCCCATTTGGAAAATTGACGTAGCCAGATGAAACTGTGGTGGTATTGTGTGAAACCAATTCGTGCTGAAAAGCAACTAACATTATAGGTGTTAAATTTTGATTTGCCTGCCCGCTTGTTACTTGTTGATCTATTATATGATTGACACGTTGACTTCCAATGTATGCATATACTGTAGAACCTGCAATAAGCAAAATTGTTGCAATGATAACAATCCCAGAAACGGCTTATTTTATCATAAATCTACATATGAATTAACAATTTTTAAACTTTTTGAAATTGAATAAACTTATTTCTAACATTAGTTATCATAAGTAAAAATATTTGAGGATTTCCCTAAATGCTAATTTAATCTGAATTTAAATTAACATATCTGTCCATTTAATTTAACTAGTCATTATTTATCTAGAACAAATAATCATGAAACCGCAAGATAGAATTAATGAAATTGCAAGACTAAGTAAAATTAGAATAACGGAAATTCTTTTACAAATTGATCCGCGGAATTTTGGTATATTCAGCAAGTATGGATATTATATGTTTGTATCGTCTCTAATAATTTTTGCAACATCTATTATATTTTTGTTGAACGGCTATTTCCATTTTATGAATGTGCCAAAACAAACCACAGGTTTTAACTTTCCACTCGATAAATTAAATTTTCTAACATATCTAAGTGTATTTATACTGGTTGCTTTTTCACCATTTCCAGACTATATTATTGTTCCAGTTTTGGGATATCTTTCATATTTGGGATTTTTCAACCTTTATTTGGTAATAATAATAAGCAGCCTGGCTGATCTTCTCTTAATGGAATTGGATTACTTGGCAGGACGGTTTGCAGGTAGGCCCATTGTGATTAAATTTTTGAATATTTTTAGAGTGAAAGTTAAAGAATTCCACGAACCTGAGATATGGATTAAAAAACACGGAGCAATGGCTGTTTTCATTGCAACATTCATTCCTTTCATAAAACACATCACATCTGTTGCTGCAGGAACACTCAAGATGAACTTGTTTTGGTTTACAGTAAGTAATTTTGTAGGTTTTTTTATCAGATTTCTATTATTAGCATATCTTGGATACCGCGGAGTATACCTCTTCTCTCCTAATTTCGATTTTTCAGTTAGGTACATATTAATAGCAATTGCTCTCATTAATTTCGCATTCATCACTTATTACTTAGCAAACAAGTCAATTAACATCATGAAAAAAATTATGGAGGGGATTAAGAGAGATTATTCTCCATAATATTTTTAAATTCCTGGGATCGAACAGCACCTAACAGCAAGATGAGAAATATAAATACGAAAATTATCAATAATAAGAAGATGAAATCAAAGCCCAAATCAGATATTATATAACCGCTTATTATCGGGACCAGTATTCCTATTATCATCATTACTGAAAAATAATTAGAATTCGCCACATTTCTCTCTTCAATCTTAAATGACCTGCCAATGGTCATCACTGATAGAGGATATGCAGACCCATGCGGTACGCCAAGCAGAGCCATTCCCACTAAAAATAAGGAGAAATCTTTAGCTATATATATTAAAATAAGACCCAATCCTGTTAGAATTGCGGTCATAAACATCTGTAAAACTATTCTTTCCGGTGGTTTTAAGAAAAGGAACAAACGGGTGGAAAAAGATACAGAAAAGAACAACGAATACACCAATGTTACTTCTGAAAGAGATATATTGAATTTTTCCTTTTCATAGATACCTATAAATGTAGTAATAATTGCAAAAGGTATGTTATAAATTAGAATATTGAAAATAGCTGCCCTGAATCCTTGATTGTTCCAAACTTTAGCCTTACCTTTGTAATGCTTTTCTTCTGGAAATTCCAAATAAAATGAGGCTATGAAAAGTATAAAACCAAAAATTGAGAAATATATGAAAACTTCTCGTAAATTTAGGAATTTAAGCAAATAAGATTCTATTGCGGGGCCGACGATTAGGCTTAGGCTCAGTGTCAAAGTATAAAGTGCTATTATCCTTTCCCTAAGTTTTCTATCCTCCAATAAGCTTGCCGCTGTTATAATATTCGGCATTATTAATCCCAAACTAGCGCCCGTTAGGATTGATAGAACCCATAAGAATAGAGTATTGGAGAAGGCATATAATGGAATTGTGATGGCATAGATTAATGATGAAATAATGAATAGATCTCTCCTTTGCTTGGAATTTAGCCTTGCATTAATAAAAATGGTGGTTATAAATGAGGCAGCCGAGCTTATGGCAGCAAGAATTCCGATTACATACTGTGGTAAAAATAATACATATTTAGCCAAGAGTGGAACTGTTGTTGAGATCATATTGTTGCTGGCCCTTGCAGTGAATGTTGTGATAATTATTATCGCGGCAAGATATAATATGTTCCTCATCTGTTTCATTTCAAGATCGCTCTTTTCAATTCACATCGTGTATAAGTATAGCTTTTTTTGAATTTTAATTCTCTAACCGAGCATTTTTTAAATCTTAACGTTTTATTGATATAATGATTCTTAACAATGCCTACACTATTCCTGATTGTTGCTCCATTCATTTACGGATAATTTATTTATCCTATAAATTATTAATTATTGTATTTCGAAATCTTTGATCTCATCAGCATATTAATCCTCATATTGAATATTTATATACTCATAGATTAAGGCTTAAGTGGATTATTGACCATTATTAGAAATCGCATTGACTATATTATCATCTGATATCTTTATCTCTAAATACAGGAGTTATGTTATATTAATCATTCAAAGGTTACTAATAAGCTTTGATTTTCACAAAGGCTCCGATAGGATATCCGATTATTTTTTAACTTATTCATTTAATTGCTTCTAGATATTGGTTAATCGCATAATCATTATTTATATAATCTTTATAATAATCTTTATAGTTTCTTATTGAAATCGATTCATTACTAATTCTAATCATTATAATTAATATAACTCTTGAGTTATTCGAAACTTCAAATTACGAAGTGATCTATAATACTGAAGTTCGAAATTAATTAGAAACCTTAAAATATTATCATACTATGTAATAGTATGAAGGTGGCAGTAGTACACACATGGACTGATGACCAAACCCAAAAGGTTTTGGATTTTGCAAAGAAAGTTAAGGAATTGGCTGAAACCAAGAAACTTCCAGCAGGTCTTGATTTACAATCAATAAGTGTTGCTAAAGGAAAGAACCACGCAGTCTGTTTCTGGGATGTTGATTCCATAGATCATCTGATGCAAGTAGCCGGATCATTAGGACCAACCTGGCAGATAGAGGCTTTTGAAGTTAGCGATTTCTTTGCAAAGAAAAAAGGGTTCTTCAAATAAATTTATTTTTCCATTATTCTTATTTTCAATTTCGATGGGTACTGTTTATTGTGGTAGATTCTATTTTTAGCAATTATAATTTTGTCTGAGTAAGCTAGATCTTGTCCATTATTTAAGTTTCTTGAATACTTTGGGAAAAAGCTTGAGGTTATATCCAGTCTAATCCTGTGGCCTTTCTTAAAAACATGTCCTGTGTTCCACATATTAATTCTTACAAAATTCACACCTTTATCCAAGAATTTTACCTTGTCCATGCCGTTCCTGTATCTACACCTCACAACCCCATCGCATAACCTCTGTGAACATCCATTTGGCCATACATCAGTTAACATAGCCATGAAATCTGTATCTGGTGAGCTGCTTTCAACGAATAATTCTGCCTCTACGGGACCGATTACCTTAAGGTCTGTGGATAATTCATCGGAGGTAAAAACCAGGACATCATCCCTCCTTTCGATTGGAGAATAATCATCTGGCCCACCGATTTGCTCAGCAGTATCTTCGGTAATAAATGGTGTGGGATTTTCTGGGTCATAAATGTATTCATCATAATCTTTACCGGTATATTCATCTGATAGCTTTCCATCCCCAAATCTACTATTTGCAGCGGTTTCAGATGAGAGGGTTAAATTATATTCCTTGCTTTCATCCGGGGGCCAATTGCTGTATTCCTCCCATTTGTTTTCGCCCATAACGAAAATTCTAACTTTCCATATTTTGAAATCTTCAGCCATAAGATATTTTTTAAACCAATCTAATTCAAGTTTTCTAATATCTATCAAGGAATTTTCACCAAAGTCAATATTTCCAAGTTTTCTATCTTTATTTACCTGATGACCCCATGGTCCGATAAGCATTGATTGATTCTCTTTTGAAAATTCTGTTGCAGATTTATTTTTCATTCCAGTGAAGTTGATAAATGTACCTATTTGCTCATCATCATACCAACCAGATATATGAAGAACCGGTATATTCAACAAATGGAATTTGTTTTGATAACTGATTTTATCCCAGTAATCATCAAAGGTTTGATGTTTGAGGCCTTCAGTATAGTCTGGAATTTCAAAACCTAGCTCTTCTACCATAGATGCAATCGGTAGCTTTTTATATATTTTGCTCCAATTTATTTCCTTGTTGTCTTTATTAGTTCTTCCCGAAACAAGATACCTCCATGAAAGATGCATAGGTTCTTCTATGCCTGTTGGAGATTCCACAAATGGATCTGATGGAGAAACAATGGAAATCATCGTCTTGAGGCCAGGAGGATTCAATATTGCAGTAAGCCACTATATTCTGGCAGAATAAGAGCCTCCGTATGTTCCTATTTCTCCATTGCACCAAGGCTGTTTCACGGCCCATTTCATTAAATTATACCCATCCACACCCTCATTAAAGTATGGGATGAAATCACCCTCAGAATCACCCCTACCTCTCACATCAACTAACAGAACACCGAACCCATTGGATGAAAAGTATTTTGCAGAATCCCTGTAATCCTGTGAATCTCTTTCATACGGAGTTCTAAATACCAGAAGCGGAAACTTTTCTTTGCTTTTTGGATAATAAAGGTCAGCTACAAGTTTGATTCCATCATGCATTGGGATTTTTATGTATCTCTTTACTTTAATTTCCATATCATTCAATAACTACATCTTTAAGTATGTTTTCAATTCTTTATTCTAGAATATATAGATGAGGCTGTTGCCAAGTCTTCTGCCGCCATACCCACTGATTTGAATATGATTATCCCGCTTCCATTTAATTTTTTCATATTTCCATAGTGGAAAAGGTTGGAAAGACTTTGCACCTCATCAATTCGCCTACAACCTGAATTCAATAGCTCTGAAATTTCTCCACTTTCATTAAGTGCCTGTTCTTTTGAATCCACTATAATAGATTCTGCTTCACACATCAATTTCCGGTCAATTTCAGACATATTGTTTTTATAGCTTCCTATGGCTATTATGACAGAATTATTAATTTGATCCCGCGTTAAAACTGGCACGGGCGAAGAAGTTGCAGTAATAATAAGTTTGTAATCCCTAAGATCTTTGGAGTATACATATGAAGATTCTATATTGAAACTGGAACCAATCTGTTCAGAAAATTTTTCACCTTTTAACTTGTTCCTTCCTGTGATGTCTATTCTTTTTACTCCCAGAGAAGCCAGGGCCATGGCCTGACCATATGCTTGATAGCCATAGCCTACTATTAGAGCTTCCTTTGTATTGTAATTTAGGAATTTAAGAAATGAATATGTTACAGAAGCTGTCCTTATTCGTGTAAATTCTTTACCTATGATAGAAAGTACTGGCTCAGATTTTTCCATATCAAATAAAGAAACTGAAAATTTTAAGTCATTCCCGTAAAAATAAGTTTTTGTTACGGCCTGTTTAATATCCTCATTCAAAGCACCCATCAGATCAAGTACTCCAGATTCGCTGTATATTCTCTTTCTTTCCAATACTTTCGTTTTTGATATTTCAATATCCCCAATTATCTTAATCATTTTTTGATAAAAATCATCAAAAGAAATTAAGGGTAATATAGAAAAATCATCTAATAAAATCATAATCTTATCAAGACAATACTATTGGTTCTTCCTCTAGCTTAAATGTCTGGTAATCCTTTTCCTCCAGCCTCGTCTTTAATCCCGACAATACGCCCCATGGATAGAAGATGAACAGTGAAATGAGTACCACTATTAAGGTAGATTCATAGAAATTAATTATGTTTAAAGCGCCATCGCTGCCTATGTAAGTCATGACTACCAAAAATGCTATGTAAACAATATACCATATTGAATTACCGACGTGCTTTAAGTCTCTCTTTGCGGTACCCTTTAGCAATGGCATTATTATGCCAAATACCAATACGGCCCCTGTAAGTAATATTACTGCATAGTAAACTGTGACCCACCCGCTCCAGAAAATTATTAAAGCTGCCGAAATAAAAGCCAGAGGAGCTATTATGCTTCCCCCAGGTATCTTCCATTTTGTAACGCCCTGTCTCCTTGAAACTGTAAATGCTACAGGATTTACCGAAAAGCCAAGATAACCTGCTACAACTGCATCTTCTATTAATGAATATATTGTAGGTACTGGTGCAGCTACAAATGCTAATATTGCTCCTACGAATGCCATAACTAATAGAGCCCAATAGGGGATTGCAAATGTCTTGCTTATATCCTTCATAAATTTTGGCATAATTTGAGTTCTACTCTGAGCAAATAGTATTCTAGAACCGCCTCCAAGGTATATGTATCCTACGATAAAAGGCCCTATAATACCTATTAGTATAGTTAAAATAAGAAGTGGATAGGAGTGATAGTTGTTTGCTAAATATATAAAAGGATTGCCGGGTATTGAACCAACCTGGGCCCAATTTCCGTTTTCCAAACCTAACCTGCTCCAATCAATTCCAGAAACGAAAACAAAATCATACAATAGATAAATTAGCAACTGTCCTATTACAACCACCACAATTGCGAGAGGCAGTTTTTTATAATTTTTACTTTCCTCAGCGTAATCTGGTAGAACCCTTATTCCTCCAAATGCAAACATTGCGAATGGTATGGCTATGAATACTCCCGCAAAGCCAAAAGGTAGGAAGCCGCCATAGCTCGTGAAATTGGAAAAATTGTGATAGATCCCCAATAAACCAAATGCAACCGCAAGATACAGAATCAGTTTAATAATACCAAAACCAACTGTAGATTTTCCAAATGCCCTGACTCCAAAATAATTGAAGGGTATGAATAACAACATTAGGAGCAATGCAATTATTCCTCCTTCAAGAGTTGGTGCACCTGAAGAAGTGGTCAATTGAGGGTAAAAGACTGAAAGCCCATCAACCACAGCGAAGGCCTCTATTGGTGGTATAAATATGTACCAAATGAGATCTGCAAGTGAGTTTATCATATTGGTAAACCATCCATGGGTGTATAGAGCGAACCTAGAAGGTCCACCAGCCTCAGGATAGGTTGAAACGAGTTCTGAATAAGTTAAGCCAATAAAGAGATAGAAAATTCCACCCATCAACCAGCTAAGCCAACTTCCTGGACCTGCTAATGAGGTCATGGACTCAACACTAAAGAGAATCCCAGTACCCACAGCACCTACAATCCCTATTATGACCATGTCAAAGAAACTCAATTCCTTCTTTAGTGATCCTCCCTTTTCTTCTAAGTTAGGACTGCTTGACATAGTAATTGAAGAATTAATTGCATATAAATTTATTCTTAAAAAAGGAGCATCAATTGTAAAATTTTATTGAAAAAATCAATTCCATTCAAATTTTTTTTCAAATGACAAATTTTTTACATATATTACAAATAATGGTTAGGCAAATGGTACAAGTACCAAAACGTTCAACTCGTGATTATTCTTTGAGTATTCTGGAGAAAATGGAGAGTACTGATGAGCTAAGAATAGAAAATAAGAAGAACGACAGATTTCTTATAATTACAAGGAAGGGAGAGGAATTTGAAATAAAAGAGGTAGGGTATTTGAATTCCAAAATCACGGTTGATAGAAATAAAATTAGAAAATCAATATCCGAGGCTATTGAAAGGGAGTTTCCTAGAAGTAATTTTCTAAAAGTAAAGTTAAGAAAGATACAAAAAAATGATCTAAAAATATACGGCAGGTGATATTAATAAAGGAAGTAGTTGGAAATGAAGTATCTGAAAAAATTCATTTGCTTAATTCTTATCTTCCCTTTTCAGCCAATGCAATAGATTCCTTAGAAAAATATGTCAATAGAACTAAATTTTTATTGGATAAAGAGCAAAAACTAATAATCGTGATATTTGAATCAAATTATAACAAGCACATATGGAATTCCCCCATAGTTTGGGTTTTTGGTTGTTTGGAATGTATTAATAGTATATTTGAGCCCCTTCTTAGGGAATATCCTGAAGGATTCATAATTTTAGCGTGCGGTAATAACTTTAAACCACCAAATTATGAAAACCTTAGATTATATGTAGAGGATCTTATGATATTGAAAGAGCTGAAAATTTCCCCTAGGAGAAATCCATTAAAATTAGATGAGAGATACGCATTAGATTCTTTAACACTATCCACAGATAATAAAAAAGGGATTGATCAATCAGAACTGGAAAGGGAAAGAAATTTCTTGAAGGAAAGGGAAACTTATGGGTTTTTTATGGGAGGGAAGCTTATATCAAGGGGGTCAATAATGAGTAATGCTTCAGGCTATTCGGGAATAGGAGGTTTTATCACCCATCCAGATTTCAGAAACAAGGGGTATGGAACTGATTTGGTATCTTATATCTCCTCAATTGTAATAAAAAGAAAGAATATTCCTTTCCTTACGGTCAGAAGCGATAATAAAATTGCCATATCCCTCTACTCAAAGATTGGATTTGTTAAAATTGGAAATGTTATCTTCATGGATTATAAAACTGGAAGTATCCCATAAATATTTCAATGTAAAAAATTATAAAGTAGATGATGGCTAATAGCTTCATACCCATTGGTGTCAAAATCATTGGTTATCTGTCAATATTCTATGGTTCATTAATGTCCCTGATTGGTATATTTTTGGCAATATTTGTAATAATATACCCGTATCCCTTTTCTTGGCTATTTACTTTATTTCAAATGATTCCGGCGTTAATATTTTTTATCTTAGGCATAATTTCGATTATAGTGGGGGCAGCATTCCTTAAAGGCTCTAATATTGCACGCATTATTATTATAATTTTATCCATATTGGATTTGTTTTTCTTCCCAATTGGTACCATAGTGGGGACAATTCTTCTCCTTTATCTGTTTTCGCCGGGTGTTGTAAGTTACTTTAAGGAATATTAGGAGGATGCAAGAATGATGATACCAACAGATGAGCATATGAATGTTCAGAGTCTAAAAGAAATTGTTAGAAAGTTCAGTCAAGAGAGGGACTGGGACAAATTCCACAATCCCAAAGATCTAGCTATCGGAGTTGTAACTGAGGGCTCAGAATTATTGGAACTTTTCCGATTCAAAGGGGAAGAAGAAATAGGCCAATTGATGAAACAGGAAGAATTTAGAAAGAAGGTCGGAGAGGAAATTTCAGATGTCCTTTACTTCTTGTTGAGATTTGCTGACCTTTATGGATTTGACATAAGCATGGAATTCCTGGAAAAAATGAAAAAGAATGCCATGAAATATCCTGTTGAAAAATCCAAGGGCAACAATAAAAAATACGATGAGCTATAATCAATGCGAGGAAATTAAATTTCAATTACATCTATTCCGTTGGCCCTGTAAATCCCTGGATCTTCACTGATCCTTATATCTCTAATATCCCTAAAGTCCTCTAGAACCAGTTTGCCAAATACAACACCATCTGAAGATTCAATTATTCTTAGCTTTGCACCTATGTTATGCCTGTAAGGATGTACAAAAATTGAACCACCTGCAAATTGGAATGATGAATTTACTGAAATTACAGGTATTCTATTTTCTAGGGAACGTGCAATTATGTAGTAATGCCACTCTTCCTTGAACTCCATTTTGATGAGTGATGGGTTAATAATTAGATCTACTCCATTAGCCGCTGATATTCTACCATAAAACGGAAAATCAATGTCATAGCATATGGGAGCAGATATTCTTATCCCTTCCAATTTAAATATTTTTATCTTGTTTCCCGGGTAATAATGTCTCTTTTCAGTCCTGTATGGAATAATCTTGTCCTGGAAACCTATAAATTTGCCAAAATTGAAAATTAATGCCCTATTAAACAAAAAATTTCTATCCAAAATTGAAAACGAACCTGGGAGTGCTATGGGTATGTTTTCTATCAATAATTCTTTTAATAATTCTAATGCTTCATCCTGAGTTAATTTATCAATTATCCACTTCTCGGGAAGTATAAAGATGTCTGGCTCATAACTCTGAATTTTTGAATTTATTTCCTTTATGATATTTTCTCTATCATTCTTACTTATTCTTTTTATTTCAATGCCTAACACTGAGAATGACATATTTATCCACTACAATCCAAGAAACTTAAATATTAATTGTTAATCAAATTTGTGTTTGATTTATTCAATTTTCTTCATATTTTCGTACCGCTGTTCGTAGTGGTTGATCCATTTGCTGCCATGATACTTTTCATAAGCTATGCAAAGGGTAGATCTAAAATTGAAAGGCTCAAAGTGGTCAGTGATGCAACTTTAACATCATTTCTCATACTTGTATTCTTTGCAATATTTGGATATTACATACTGCTCTATTTTGGTATTTCCATTCCAGCTCTTGAGGTTGCAGGTGGTATTCTCATATTGTTGACATCGGTTGAAATGGTTACTGAGGGTGATAAACCACAAGGTTCCAGGAGGAAACAAAATTCAGAACCCCTGGGTGATATTGGTATAGTACCATTAGGAACACCACTTTTGGCGGGTCCTGGGGCCATATCCTTGGTCATAATATTAATGCATGATTATAGCTGGCCACTTGTAATGCTGAGCATTATTCTTGTCACCATTATTACCTATCTACTATTCATGGGTGCGTTTTATATTTATAATTTAATCAAGGAAAAAGGTGCCAGAGCATTAACAAGAGTTTTTGGTGTTCTTGTTGCGGGTTTTGCTATACAGTACATTTTTACAGGAATAGCTCTTTTCTTCCATATTGGATAGGGTTGTTATGAAAATAATTGATTCAAAACTGGAAAACTTGCCTTTGATTATTGATACAATTAGAAGTAACCCTGTTGTTTTGCCTACAGATACGTTTTATGCCCTGTCTGTTCCAATTATTAGCAAAGAACTTTTTGATACGGTTTATAAAATTAAAGGAATCGAGATGAAGTCAGCTAGCCCTATAGGTTTTTTTGGGTTAAGGGATATGGAAAAATACTGCATACTGGATGAAAATGCCAAGAACATTGTAAGAAAATTAATGCCTGGCCCCCTCACCTTAATTTTGGATGCCAAAGTCCAGGGGCACTGGGTTATATCGGGAAAGATAGGGGCAAGAATACCTGATAATAACATTACTAGAGAAGTAATCAGAAATATCGGACCGATAACACTTACCGGAGCTAATCTCAGAGGATTCAGGGCACCGCTTACTATTGGGGAAAGCATAAAACAGTTAGGGGATAGGGTGAAGTTGTACGTAGATGCAGGGGTATTACCAGGAATACCTAGTACCATTTATGACTATACAAACAAAAGGATAATCAGAGAGGGTAAAATCTCAATATTAGATATTAGGAGGGCTGAAAGTGGAATTTTATGATTATGTTGATGCAGGGAAGATAGCTTCTTATGCAAGAAAAGAAGGCAAGAAAATGATACAGGAAGGGGAAAAGTTACTTTCAGTGGCTGAATACCTTGAAGATCTTATAAGATCAAAAGGAGCAAATATAGCATTTCCTGTAAATCTATCAATTAATAATGAAGCGGCCCATTTTACCCCACCTCCCAATTACGAAGCTACCTTCAAGGAAGGGGACTTAGTTAAGCTTGATTTGGGTGCAGAGATCAATGGATGCATTGCCGATACTGCGGAAACAGTGGAGGTTTCCACAAACAAATGGGAGAAATTAATAAAAGCTAGCCAAGAGGCACTAGAAAATGCCATAAAGAAGGTCAAGGTAGGAGTTTATACCTCTGAAATAGGTAGGGAAATTGAGATTACAATTAAAAAGTATGGTTTCAATCCCGTTTATAATTTAACTGGTCATACCCTCGAAAGTTATGTTTTGCACGCAGGATTATCCTTTCCAAATTATAATGATGGAAGCAGAGTAAGGCTTTACCCTGGTATGGCATTCGCCATAGAGCCATTTGCTACCACTGGACCAGGAAGGGTGAAGGGACTTGAATTTGGTAACATTATGCTACTTGTAAAAAAAGAAGGGAAAGAATATTTAACTAAAGTGCATCAATTCTCGAGGGGTCTTCCATTTTCAACCAGAGACCTTTCGAAGAATTTTACCAACTGGCAAGATATTTTAAAGGATGCCGAACATAATAAATACTTTTATTTTTATCCAGTATTAAAAGAAGGAAGAAATGAGATGGTAGCACAAACAGAGCATACCATTTATCTCAGGGAGGACGGACCTTATGTAACAACTCTTTAGCTTTGGAAACAGATTCTTCAATTAATGAATTAAGTTCTTGATCAGCATTAATTTCTATGAAGTTATTTTCCTTTTTTAGCAAATAGCTGTAATTATCCTTCACTCTCTTCAAGTATTCCAGCTTTTCGAACCTTGAGAATTCCCTTTCTTTTTTTATTCTATTAACTGCTAATTCTGGATCGCCCTGCAAGAGGATGACATAATCAGGTACTCTTGGCAGCATTTTAGAAATCTCTTTGAAAACGATATAGAAATTATCAATCCCTCCAAAAATTTTTGAAAGCTCTGCCCCCTGATAGGCAAAAGTTGACCAGAGAGACCTATCACTTACTACATCTCCTTTAATCCCTTTTAGCAACTCTATCCTGTCAGCAAAAAATAGGAAGAAATCTGTCCTGGGATCCCATGATTTTGAATAAATGAGTTTCCCTATATCGTTGTCTGAAGGTTCTTTTATGAATTTAAGTCCTATGGAATTAGAGATGGCTTTTGCAACATGTGTTTTACCTGTCCCATCAATTCCTTCAATCGCAAGATAGAATTCAGAAGAATGAGTCAATGCTCCTCTGCACCCCCGCCTTTTTTGCATTTTTTATCCTGGAAATGGCAGATTGTACCCTTTCAAATGAAAAATCATGCCTATTAACTAGTATTTCTATTATCTTTTCCTCATTAAATGCTGGCAAATCTATTGATGCAATATCTTTAACCACTGGATTCAAGAATATATTCCTTAATTCATCATAATTTTCTATAGTAATTCCAGGAATTTTAGGGATTGATCCGTACTTCTTTATCAACTGTATAGCTTTCTTAGGCCCTATCCCCTTAATTCCATCGTTAAAATCTGTCCCTATTAATATTCCAATGTCAACAAGCTGTTCGTGGGTAATGCCATTCTCTTTTAACACATTATCTAAAATTATCATTTCCGGATTTATATCAATGGTCCTTCCTGACCTACCTACCCTTCTTTTTCCGGATATAGTAACATTTCTCAAGAGTTTAGGTGCGCCAAACAGTAAAGAATCGTAATCCTGAGAAACCACGTAAGCTACCTTGCCTTTTTTGCATAAGTAAGAAGCTTCCGCCTCTCCTTCAGATGGAGCAGTTATCACCGGGATACCCATGGCTAATAACAATTCCATGGATTCGTTAACCATGTCCTGAGTTAACCTTGAAGTTCTTGAAGCATAACTCCTAGCTTTCTCTAAATCTCCTAAAGCCAAGGATTCCAGGTACTCTTTTTCAGCTTTCTCTTTAAGGGCGATTCTTTCTTTTATTGTTTTTTCTTTCAAAGGATGAGGCTTTCCATCGAAAACGTAAACTGGTATTATACCCAATTCGATTATGTTTATATTCCTGTAGAAAAGCCCGGATAAATGGGATGTTATATTCCCATTTTTATCTCTCAGCGGGCTTCCATCAAACTCCCTTATATTGCTGAGGAACTGATATATTGTGTTGAATGCATCTATCCCCATCATGGTACCTTTAAAATTTTTTAAATCCACTGGCTGCGGATTAACGAGGTCTGAAATGTCAACACCCATTGAATATAAATCAGAATGTTAGTTATAATTTTTATTCAATTCCGGCATTTGTAATTTTAAAAGGACATTTTAGACCTTCTGGTAGGCTTCTATGCTTTATTACTTCCAATTCCCTTCTTCCCTCTTGCAACTTGTTTATCTTAAAAATCGCCTTTGCGGCGTGTGAAATTCCTTCTCCACCTAGTGGCTGAATATCACTGGTATTTTTACCGTAATATACTTGATTTGTTATTATCACTGGAATATCTAATTCATTGGAAATACTTTGCAAAATTTCAAGCTGATAATAAAGTGAGTTTCCTATTTTCTTTCTAAGCTCGGCCCTCCTCTCCCTCTCATACCTATAGAAAGTTGTTAAATTATCCACAACAATCAGATCCACCTTTCCTTCCATAAGTATCAGTGGCTTCAATTTACCCACTAATTCAACCTGCTCATCATAATTCTTAACCCTGGCATACTTTAGATTTGATAAATTTTCTTTTCTTATTCCTACTTGGCTAACCCTTTCCCATGAAATTCCCTCAGTGTCTATTAGGATGGCTTTCCCGGATTCTAATACTTTTTTTAAAGTTGAAATAATTACATTTGTTTTTCCACTTCCTGGCTCTCCGTATAGTTCTGTAATTATTCCTGATTCGAATCCTCCGCCTAGGCATTTGTCAAGATTGTTTGAACCTGTTGATATTCTACCCATAATATAAATCCCTCAAGAGCCTGGTCAATTCCTTTAAGTCATTGCCTTTCACAACATAGTCAACCTTTACGTCATCTTCAGAATTGAACAGGATCGAATAATCGCTTGCTTTGAACATATCCTCATCCAACCTACTGTCTCCTACTGATATTTTCTTTCCCTTAAATTTTGATAGGATCATCCCCTTTCTTTGAGGTTCAACTTCTGCCTTTCCACCCACTAGTCTGTTATTTTCGAATACTAATTTGTTGGAATATATCTGGTCAATTGGATAAAAATCTTTAATTCGTGCAACTAGTACATCTATCCCTCCAGATATTGCCAACTTTAAGCCATCAACACTTGTAAGGAAATTACTAAGCTCCTGATAATTTGGATTCGGTTCAATCTTTAATTTTAGAGTTTCAAAATCATCCTTTGTAACATTTGGATTCTTTTTCAATAGTAATTCTATATCCAATCTAACAAAATCATCATATGTTATCTTACCCTCAAAATATTTCCTTACATTTTCTGAATTATCAACTCCAAAATGAGAATGCATAACTTTCCAGCTGCTTTTAGGAGCTAATAGAACACCGTCGACATCAAACGCAAATATCATCTTCATCCCAATCAATTCCATTTAAAATTAGGTGGAGACAGCGATCCGCACTTCCCGTGCCCTCGCGGAACACAGTACACATGCGGAACGCAGGCGGGCTTAACCTTCGGGTTCGGAATGTGACCGGGTGTTTCCCCGCCGCTATGGCCGTCAACCGGACAGTGATTAATATTTATTATTTTAAGATTTCGCCACCTCATATTTTTTGGAAAAATATGAGTAAAGTAACCAGCCAACAGCTATGCTCAATAGCACTGTGAAGAATATTGTATTGGAATATTGGAAGAATATTGGTGGATCCAGTGAGTATATATAACCAATTAATACTATCACGGTTGATCCCCTAATTAAGAATGAGTACATTAAATTGCGATCAGGTCCGAACCATTTGGTGGTAACATCTATTAAAGATATTTCTAAGAACCTTGCTGCCACTATACCTCCAGTTATTATCAATGCCAAAATAATTGAGTAGAAGTTAAGAATGTTGATTAGTAATCCGATGTAGACGTAGAAGAATGTTAGGATGAAGAACTGAATCTCCTGATTAAATTCCACAAGTTTACCCAAATCTATGTATCCTGGTCTGTTTAAAAGATATTTAATTCTAGTGGATCCCGCTATTATAATGGAAAAAATAAATATGGCCAAAATTGGGGATGCGTTGAGATACTGCGAGATTCCCCACAGGAAAAATAGTATCCCTACTGTAGCCATATATAAATGTGGCGTGTCAGCAGTCTTAACTACAATTACCCATGCAAAACCTACCACAGCTCCCAGCACCAAGCCCTCAGAGATGTTTGCAAAGAAAGTTGATGCCAACGACAGTGGAGTAGAATTAGATTGAATAACATCCAAAATCAGCAAAACTGTAATTATATTAAATACGCTGTTCATTATGGATTCAATTTTTACTAAATTTACGATGTCCTCCCGTACTATGACCCTTTGAACCATTGGTATAACTAAGGTTGCTGAAGTTTCAGCTAAAATTGCAGCCAGCAATAATGAAATCAATAATTGAATCTTGATTAAGTAATATAAAATAGGCGTTACTACCAAAATAGTAAAAATCACATCTAACAATGCTATTACGATTCCCTTCTTCATGGCAGAGGAAATGGTATTGAGATCTACCTCAATAACACCTCCAAAAACTATGAGAGTCAAGGCAATTGTTCCAAACAATCCTACAAAAGCTTCCAGGGAAGATATGGTTTTTGATCCGAGAACTCCGGAGTAATGTATAAGTATCCCTATGAAAAGAAGTAGTATCATATCTGGGATTCTTTTCTTCCTGAATCCATATTCACCAATGAATCCGAGAAGGATTATGCCGGCCATCAGGATTAAAATTTCCTGAGTGTTCATATTTCATCTAACTTATTTTTTAGTTTTCCTAGGTCTTCCACTTCCACTACCACATTATCTCCACTCTTAAGCCAAACTCTTTTCCCTTCGGGGAATCCTGCAATTACACCTGCTGGTGTTCCAGTGGATATGACATCACCTGGTAATAAAGTCAAATACCTTGAAAGATAAGATATCAGAAATGGAATTTTGTAGATCATCTGTGACGTATTTCCATCCTGCCTTAGCTCCCCATTTACATATGTTCTTATCCTTAAATTTTGATAATTCGGAATTTCATCAATGGTCACAATAAATGGACCATTCGGAAAAAATTTATCTGGAGTTTTTCCAAGAAGATATTGTGATGTCAAATATTGCATGTATCTTGCGGAGAGATCATTAGCCACAAAGAAACCGCCTATAGTTTCTTCTGCCTCCCTTTCGCTAATATTTTTTGCTTTCTTTCCCAAGATAACACCAAGCTCTCCTTCATAGTCAACATTCCATGAAGATTTTATGGGAATGACTTCATTGTGCCCTGCCAAAGTATTGGAAAATTTGGCAAAGAATATCGGTTCTCCGGTTACTGACCTTCCTGTTTCCTTTATATGATCCATATAATTCAATCCTACTCCTATTATTTTCTCAGGAATACCGACTGCTGGTGGCAATATTTCATTTTCAAAATCGACCTCTATTTGAGTTCCTTTACCCATCTTTATAAGTGATTCTATTTCCTTCTGATTATTAAAAATTTCAGAGACCTCCAACAATGAATATTTGTTTACCATAAACCAGCTGCTTTCACCTTCTACGGAGAAAACATTAATCTTTCTCCCTTCCCTGTAAAGCCTCGCCATTTTCATATTAATTGAATGTTTACTCAAAAAAATACTTTCCTATGTCAATTTAACAATAACGGGTAACTTGGAAAAGTATATTTTTAAATATTTAATGAGTTAGATGATACGAATATGAAACTTCTAGTAACTTTTCCTGTTGATGAGAAATTTAAAAATATTGGCAATGAAATTTTAGGTAAAGAAAATATAATCTGGTATCCGAACCTTGAACCTGCTGAAATATTATTGGTAAGAGATAACAATTTTCCTTACAGTGATGATGTTAAATTTATTCAGACTATAACTGCAGGTGTTGATCACATAAATTTCTCAAGAATTAAAAAGACTACCATAGTGGCAAGCAACGCCGGCGCTTATTCCCTATCGGTTGCGGAGCACGCTTTAGCGTTATTGCTAAGTGCAGCTAAGAGCATTGTTAAAAAAGATTTTGAGATTAAAAATGGAATCTTCAATCCAGAAGAAACCATATTGCTAGATGGCAAAATCTTACTCATTATAGGCTATGGTGGCATTGGTTCGAAATTCGCTAGTCTAGCAAAATCTTTCAACATGAGAATAATTGCAATTGGAAGGAGCTATAAAGATAGCTATGCAGATGAATTTTACAGTTTAGATAAATTAAAAGATTTGGTTCCAAAAGCAGATTTCATATTAATATCAATTCCAATAAATCGACAGAGCTATGGAATTATAGATAAAAATATTCTTGAGCTATCAAAGAAAGGGGCAATTTGGGTAAATGTAGCAAGGGCCGAGATATTGAAAAGAGAAGATTTGGTTCCATTCCTAAAACAAAGGAAAGATGTTGTCTATTCTACAGATGTCTGGTGGGACGAACCAAATGTTAAAGTTCCTATTCTAGAAAATTTGATTGTTACACCCCATACCGCTGGAGGCAGGTCAGGAGAAGTAATGGAAAATGCATTTAGAGAAGCATTCATGAATATTAAAAGGTTCATGGAATCCGATAAACCGAGGAATATTGTAAACATTGAAGAAACCATTTGGATTGATAGAAGTTCCCTGGGTGTTTAATTAGCTTAAAATTCTGCCTTTATTTTATCCAAAAATGTGTTGAAATCAATAATGGGCCCATTTCCTGCTATGTTATCTATATCTTTCAATACATGTCCAGTGAGAACAGCAGCAACCCTATCATACTTATCAATTATCCCTTTTTCCCTTAACTTCTTGGCCCCTGCTACAGATGCAGCTGATGCAGGTTCAGATCCTATTCCAGATTTATCTATAATTTTTTTAGCTTCAAGTATTTCAGAATCTGATACAGTTTCCACAATACCCTCGGTATAATTTATTGCCCATATTGCCTTCTTCCAATTTACTGGGTTTCCTATCCTGATTGCTGATGCTACTGTTTCTGCAGCAACTGGCTCTATTCTGTCCATCTTATTATGCCACATTTTATAGAATGGAGAGGCTCCTTCTGCTTGGATAGCTGCAATTTTTGGCTTTTTACTTATAATTCCAAGTTCATAATAATCAGCAATAGCTTTACCAAGTGCCGATGTATTTCCAAGATTTCCTGCGGGAACCAAAATAAAATCAATTTCCTTTATTCTGTCCATTATTTCATAAAATATTGTCTTTTGTCCTTCCAATCGCCATGGATTTAGGGAGTTCAAGGTATATAGGTATTGATTTTGTTTCACAAGACTTTCGAGATTCTCCATAGCTTTGTCGAAATCCCCCTGCACTTCAACTATTTCAGCTCCATAGGCCATACTTTGAATTAGCTTGACCCTTGAGATTTTTCCTTTTGGGATAAGTACAGAACTTTTCATTCCTGCTAAGGAGCTATAAGATGATGCAGAAGCTGAAGTGTTGCCGGTTGATGCACAAATGGTGTGTCTGGCACCTATAAACTTTCCGTGACTAACGGCTACAGTCATTCCCCTATCTTTAAAGCTCCCAGTAGGATTCTCCCCCTCATGTTTAAGTCTGATTTCTTTAATTCCTGTAAATTCTGATATTAGCTCATGCTCATATAGGAAAGTATCACCTTCGCCTCTTGTAACAATAAATTTCTCTTCAAAATCGGGATGAATTAAATCTTTGTATTTCCATACCCCTTTCATCTGAGCCGGCCTATAATTTTCTATTTTATGGGTAACTTCAAGTAAATCACCGCACCTGTCGCATCTGAAATATTTCCGGGATATATCATATTGAGTTCCGCAATTTATGCATCTCAATATTGACATTTAAACTTCATTAAATTATTGAAATATAATGGTATTGTTTCAAATTGTAAATAAAATGATAAAAAAATTAATTCACGTTCTTAAGTATTGAGATTAATGAAAAGAATTAAGGCATTTGCTCATGCTTCCTCTGCCAATCTTGGCCCTGGATTTGATATTATGGGATTGGCTTTATCGGCTTTTGGAGACATAGTTGAATTGGAAGAAGATCCCTTTACAAGCAAAATTTCCATATTTTCAAACAACTTGCCTTTGGAAATCGAAAATAATACTGCCGGATTGGCTATTAAAAAGGTATTGGAAAGCAAAAAAATTAGAATGGGTCTAAAATTGAAGATTACAAAAGGAGTTCCTGTTGGCATGGGTTTAGGTAGCAGTGGGGCTTCAGCTGCTGCTGCTGTAACAGCTATAAATGAGTTATTAGGGCTTGAACTCTCCTTACATGAGATGATTAATTTTGCTATGCAAGGGGAGACAGCGGCCGCGGGAGAACCTCATGCCGATAATGTAGCACCTTCATTAATAGGTGGGTTGGTTGCCCTAACTTCAATAGACCCTATGGATTTCATTATTCTAAAGCTAAATCCTGATATATCCATAAAGTTGATATTACCAGATGTGAAAATAAAAAAATAAAACAATAATTGCAAGGTCTGTTGTTCCTGAAGAAATAAAAATGAGAGATCACGTTAAAAACGCAATGAATATTCTCGGGTTGATAAATTCTTTTGAATTTGGTAATATTGGGAAATTGAAAAAGCATATGGTTGACCAGATAGTTGAATTAAAAAGATCCAGCATATACCCCTTTCTTGGTGAAATAAGAAATATTTCTCAAAAGTATGAAGATGTATCTATTGCGCTTAGCGGAGCTGGCCCTTCCATAATAGTATTCCATAATATAGGTCATGAACCTTCAGATTTTATTAATGAAGCTTTAGACATTTTTAATTTGCAGGGAATTAAATGCCAGATAGTTAAAAGTGAAGTGGGCGGAGGCTCTAGAGTTATTGAAGATTAATTCATAATCAGTTTATAGCTAGATTGATTTGTTCCTCAGACAAAAATATCATTTTATTGAAACCATTCGGAAATTAAACTCTATAAGGAGATGACTTTACTTTTTTTTAAAAATAATTTCCGAAATAATATTTTATACGGGATTGCGTTGAAGCCGAGATGTTCGTAACAATACTTGGTTACATCGCAGGAACAATTACCACAGCTTCATTTTTCCCCCAGCTCATTAAAATATATAGAAATAAGAAGGCTGATGAAATATCGATTACCATGTACTCCATAATAACTTTAGGGATGATAATGTGGATTATCTATGGTGTTTATTTGAAGTCATACCCCATAATAATAGCAAATTCCATATCCACGTTAGCGACATTATTAATTATGATTTTTTCTATCAAGTACGGTAAAAGGTAAATGTAAATGACTGATGTCAAGAAAAAACTAGATTATCATGGAGATAGAGAGGGAGTTAGGAGGGCCACTCCTCTCGAAATAGCTAAGTACAAGGCCGCCAGGATTGGGAGTAGGAGCGTAGTTGATCTGGGATGCGGTATAGGTGTACAATTGATTGAATTTGCAAAGGTTTCTAAGGATGTTCTGGGAGTAGAGTTGGAGAGAAAATATATTGAATTTTGCAGAAAAAATATTGTAGAAAGCAATCTAAATAATGTAAAGCTTGTTAAAGGGGACGCACTTGATTCTAATATTATAAAGATAGCTAGGAATTATGAAGTTGTAAATTCGGACCCTTCAAGAGAGAAAACTAGCTACACATGGGAACTCAATAACTTATCCCCAAACCCCAAGGAAATATTAAGGAAATACAATCAGGAGGATTTTTCATTTGACATTCCTGTAAGATTTAATACTAAACTTCTAAGCGGCGAACCTGAATTAGAGTACGTTTCTTTAGGAGGAGAACCAAAAAGGCTTATACTTTATTATGGCTGCCTCAAAAAATATGAATTAAGTGCAATCAGCCTACCTTCAATGGAAAGGATAGTTAAAGGTGAAGAGAAAATAGATGTTCAATATGGAAACACACCAGATGCTTTTATTTATGATATAGATCAGGTAATATCGCTTTCTGGGCTAATAGGCGATTTCAAGAAATATGTTAACAAAGACTTTGAAGTTCTCGAAGAATCCTCTCAAAGATTTCTTATAACTTCAGATGATGATATAAGGTCATCTTTTGTGCTAGGAAAATATAAGGTTTTGAAGGGTTACAATTCATTGCAAGAACTTAGAAAAGATCTTAAAAATTATTATTATGGAAGAATTTACATTAGATTTGAAATAAATCCTAAGCATTATTACAACCTAAAAAAGGATCTGGAATTTAATGCCCTGGGCATTGATGATATTTACATCTTCAAATTTGATGATAAGTATTACACATCCATAAAAGAAGAAAACTAGACAAAATTTTAATTGTGGAACCCCATAACAATTCATGAAAGCAAGAGACCTACCACCTAAGGAATTGATAGAAAAGTTGAAGGAAGAGCATAAGGAAATTCCGGATCAGATTGATGATGCTATCCTTACTTTTAAGACTGGAAATTTAAGTGGGGCTTTCCCCTTGATTGCAGACATTAGGGAAAAAATAGGACAACATACCATAGATGAAGAAGCTGTCCTACTTAAGATAATAATTGAAAAACTGGGCAAAGAGGCAGCAGAACCATATATTGAAATCCTACAGGCTCACGTTAAGATAACAAAATTGGTGGATGATGCAGTGGAATCAACATATACTGGATGGTCAGAAACCGAGAATCTTCTTCTGAGCTTAAAGCAAGAATTGAAGAATCATCATGCACAGGAAGAAGAAACTTTCTTCCCTAAAGTCCTACAGCTAATATCCTAATCCAAGTTATCCTTTAAGGATAGAGAATCTGCAATAATTCTTTTTTCGTAATTTCTTAGCTTTCTGATAAAAGTGCTCTTTGATATTCCTAACATTTTTGCAAGATCATCTGCCTTTACCCTTCTTGGATTTTCGTAATAACCCATTTCTAGTGCGAATCTAAGTAATTGAAATGCTTCTTCTTTGGATTTTTCTTTCTCAATTTTGATTCTATTGACTTTTACCCATTTATATTTTAGTTTATTATTATCTAAAAAAGATTTAAAAATCTCAATTTTATCCTCTGTGATCAAAAATTTTATTTCGAATCTACTGGGGGTAAGAATAATTGGAGGTTTAAGAAATAAGTTCCCCCTGAATTCTTTTATCAATTTTCCTGCAAGCCTGGGTAACTTCTGTTTTATAAATACCCAATAAGTCTTACTTCTTGCATCATACTTTAATAATTCTAAATAAATAATAGAATACTTATTTTTTACCTTATTACTTTCCTGCAATATTTTTCCGATTTCTTTTACGAATTTTTCTTTTTTCAGACTCGCAAGATAACAAATTATATCTTCATCATAATATATAATATTATTAATAAACAATATTTTTTGATCCCCTTTCCTGAATTTTGAAATTTCGGGTATCGTTTTATAATCAAGAGATAAATTAATCAGTTCCACAATAGGAAATCGCAAGCGTATGAATTAATATTATCCTCTAAATAAAAACTCGATATGCTTTTATATCGCTTTACCATGAAGTAGGGCATCTTGAGGTGATTAATTGGCAAATGGACTGATGGCAGGAAAACAGATGAAGGAAGAGAGAAATAAATTAAGATGGTCCGATAGAGACTATAAGAGAAGGGTATTAAGATTAAAAGAAAAGAGCGACCCTCTAGAGGGAGCTCCGCAGGCCAGGGGGATAGTTATAGAAAAGGTTGGTATTGAAGCTAAACAGCCTAACTCGGCTATAAGAAAATGCGTTAAGATCCAGCTAATTAAAAATGGAAGACAGTTAACTGCTTTTGCTCCAGGTGATGGTGCAATTAACTTTATAGATGAGCATGATGAGGTAATAGTGGAAGGAATTGGAGGCAGAATGGGCAGATCCAAAGGTGATATACCCGGAGTAAGATATAAAGTAGTTAAGGTGAACAATGTCTCCCTAAAAGAACTTGTTAAGGGTAGAAAGGAGAAACCTGTGAGGTGATCTAATTGGCTATATTATTATTTAATAAATGGGATACTAAGGATATAGTTGTACAGGATCCAGGATTGGTTAAATACATATCTTTGAGGCCTACCATGAGTCTCCATAGCGGAGGTAGGCATGCCAATACGTTTATGGGTAAGGCTAATGTAAACATAGTGGAAAGGCTAATCAATGATCTTATGAGAACAGTAAGGTGGACCGGGAAGAAAGAAAGTGCATACAGAGTAGTTAAATTAGCCTTCGAGGAAATTGAGAAAAAGACAAAACAGAATCCCGTTCAGGTACTGGTAAATGCTGTACAGAATGCTGGTCCAAGGGAAGAAGTTACAAGATTAAAGTACGGTGGAATTGCAGTTCCCAAGTCAGTAGATACATCATCTTCACGAAGACTGGATCTTGCATTAAGAAACATATCCCTAGGGGCAAGAGAAACTGCCAAAAAATCTAAAAAGAATCTTTATTTGGCACTGGCGGATGAAATAATAGCGGCAGCAAATAACGATCCAAACTGCTATTCAATTAAGGAAAAAGAGGACATAGAGAGGCAAGCTGCTTCTGCAAGGTGATTTAAATGGGAAGGAAAGAGGAAAACATTCAAAAGGCTACTGAAATAATGAAAGACATTAATAGAATAAGGAACATCGGAATAGCTGCACATATAGATCACGGAAAAACAACTCTCTCAGACAATCTTATAGCAGGTGCTGGAATGATGAGTGAGGAACTCGCCGGCAAACAACTTGTCCTTGACTATGATGAACAAGAACAGGCTAGAGGAATCACCATAAATGCTGCTTCAGCCTCAATGGTTCATGAGATTGATGGAACAAATTATCTCATTAATTTAATAGATACCCCGGGACATGTGGATTTTGGAGGAGATGTCACAAGGGCCATGAGGGCCGTTGACGGTGTAATACTGGTGGTAGATTCAGTAGAAGGACCCATGCCACAAACAGAAACCGTAATCAGGCAAGCCTTAAGAGAAAAGGTAAAGCCAATACTTTTCATCAACAAGGTTGACAGGCTCATTAATGAGTTAAAATTAGGGCCTGAAGATATGATGAAAAGGTTCGTGAAAATAATAACAGAAGTAAACAGACTTATTAAGAGATATGCACCAGATGAATTTAAAGATTCTTGGCAGGTAAAGGTTGAAAATGGAACTGTGGTGTTTGGATCAGCTTTCAATAAATGGGCAGTTTCTACCAAATACATTCAAAAATCTTCAATAGGATTCAAAGAAGTGTACCAATATCTCCAGAATGGAGATCAGAAAACATTGAGCAAAAAAAGTCCTCTTCATAAGGTATTGTTAGATGCTGTTGTTCATCACCTGCCATCACCATTGGAAGCTCAAAAATATAGGGTTCCTCAGATATGGAAGGGGGACTTAAATTCAGATGTTGGTAAAGCAATGTTAAATTGTGACCCTAATGGTCCAATAATGATGATGGTTACAAAGATAATTGTCGATGAGCATGCGGGGGAAATAGCTGTTGGAAGACTGTTCAGTGGAAAACTAACCAAAGGTGTTGAACTATACATATCGGGAATGGGGGATAAAAAATATAAGGTTCAGCAATTGGCCATGATGGTTGGACCTGATAGAATCCCCATTGATGAACTATGGGCCGGGAATATTCCTGCTATTGTTGGACTAAAGGATGCCATCGCAGGTTCAACAGTATCAAGCATAAAAGACGTTGAACCTTTTGAACCCATGGTCCACTATTCTGAGCCAGTGGTAACAGTTGCAATAGAAGCAAAATATACGAAGGACCTCCCAAGGTTGATTGAAGTTTTGAGAACTGTATCAAAAGCTGATCCCAGCATTCAGGTTGAAATAAATCAGGAAACTGGTGAACACCTGATTTCAGGTATGGGAGAATTGCATCTTGAAGTAACCTTGTACAGGATCAGGAATGATTATAAGGTTGAGGTAGAGACATCCGATCCGATAGTAGTTTATAGAGAAACCGTAGCTGGAAAAGGAGGTCCTTTTGAAGGTAAATCCCCTAATAAACATAACAGATTCTACATAACTGTAGAACCTCTTGAGAAAGAGGTTGTTGATGCTATTCTTGAAGGAGATATAGCACAAACAGACAGAATTAAAGATAAAAAGTCTCTGGTATCACAGCTTGAAAAGCTTGGCATGGATAGGGAGGAAGCCAAAGGAGTTGAAACAATTCATGGGCCTAACATACTCATAGATGCGACAAAGGGTATTCAATACCTAAATGAAACAATGGAACTTGTAAAGCAGGCTTTCATTGAAGCCATGGATAAAGGCCCATTGGCTAATGAGAAAGTTTATGGTGTAAAGGTAAAGTTGGTAGATGCAAAACTGCATGAAGACAGTATTCACAGAGGACCTGCCCAAGTTATACCAGCGGTGAGGAATGCAATCTACGGTGCAATGGTTCAAGCAGGTAGAGTACTCCTTGAACCTATGCAGAAAGTTTATGTTGATACACCCATTGAAGAGTCAGGTTCAGTAACTAGAGAATTCCAGCAGAGAAGGGGAGTCATACTGGAAATGAACCAGGAGGGAGATGTATCCAAGATAGTAGCTCTGGTACCGGTACCTGAAATGTTTGGATTTGCCTCGGCTATTAGAGGAGCTACAAGTGGGAGAGTGCTTTGGAGTACTGAGAACGCTGGATATCAACAGGTACCTAAGGATCTGCAAGAAGAAGTAGTAAGGAAGATAAGGGAGAGAAAAGGTTTAAAACCAGAGCCATACGATGCAGATTATTACGCAAACCTGTAAGGAAATCGATAAGGATATATATGGAAAATAAATAAAGGCAAGCTAAATATAAAATGGAGGTAAATAGAGTATGGCAACACAAAAACCACATTTAAATTTGGTAACAATAGGTCACGTTGACCATGGAAAATCAACAACAGTAGGTCGAATACTATTCGAGCATGGGGAAATCCCCCCGCATATAATTGAGGAATATAGAAAGGAAGCTGAAGAAAAAGGAAAGGCAACCTTTGAATTTGCCTGGGTTATGGATAGATTGAAGGAAGAAAGGGAAAGAGGAGTTACAATTGATGTAGCTCACAGAAAATTTGAAACTGACAAATACTATTTCACTTTAATTGATGCACCTGGCCATAGAGATTTTGTTAAGAACATGATAACAGGTACAAGCCAGGCAGATGCTGCTCTCCTAATAGTATCAGCAAGAGAGGGAGAGGGTGTCATGGCCCAGACAAGGGAGCATGTATTCCTTGCCAGAACCCTTGGCGTAAATCAGATGATAGTAGGAATTAACAAAATGGATGCTACCCAACCACCTTATTCCCAAAAGAGGTTTGAAGAGGTAAAGAAACAAGTTGAGCAGCTGTTAGCATCCGTGGGATACAAGAATGTTTTAATTATCCCAATTTCTGGTTACAAGGGAGATAACATAATGAAGAAGAGCCCTAACATGCCATGGTGGAATGGCCCAACCCTTCTTGAAGCATTAAATTCACTCCAGGTACCACCAAAACCGATCGATAAACCTTTGAGACTCCCAATCCAGGATGTGTATTCTATTACAGGTATTGGAACTGTCCCTGTAGGCAGAATTGAAACAGGTGTTTTGAAGGTAGGAGACCAGGTTGTGTTTGAGCCTTCCCATAAGTCAGGAGATGTTAAATCAATTGAAATGCATCACGAGCCACTTCAGCAAGCTGAGCCTGGTGATAATATTGGGTTCAACGTAAGGGGAATTTCTAAGACAGATATAAGAAGAGGAGACGTCGCAGGACATCCAACAAATCCCCCTACAGTGGCTGTTAGCTTCACTGCACAAATAGTTGTTTTGAATCATCCGTCCGTAATAGCTCCCGGTTACACACCAGTATTCCACGCTCACACTGCACAGGTTGCATGTACGATCACTGAGATTCTCAAGACCATAGACCCAAGAAATGGTACAACAAAAGAGGAGCACCCAAGCCATATCCAGACCGGAGATGTCGCCATAGTTAAGGTTGTCCCAACCAAACCCATGGTAATTGAAAAGGTATCTGAATTCCCACCTATGGCAAGATTCGCGGTTAGAGATATGGGACAAACCGTCGCAGCAGGGCAATGCATTGATGTAGAGAAGAAGACTCAGTAAAGTGGTGAAAAATGGCCTCCTATAAGATGAAAATCTCCCTATCAGGTACTGACGTTAAAAAGGTAGAAAGTGTCTGTAAAGAAATTAAAGACCTCACCTCTAGAACAGGAGTAGAGATGAGAGGGCCCATTCCTCTGTCCACTAAAAGATTGATAGTGCCTGTTAGAAAAGCACCTAATGGGGCTGGTACAGCGACCTGGGATAGATGGGAGATGAGGGTACATAGGAGGCTCATCTATATTGACGGTGATGAGAGAACTATCAGGCAAGTTATGAGAATACAACTCCCAGATGGTATTAATATAGAAGTTAAACTTCAGCAGTAAAAATTATTTTTTATTTTCTATTCTTATTGCTATTGCCATAGATACTAATATTAAGGATCCTCCTACTATTGTTTGAACGTTTATCGGGTACCTAAAAACAAGTGTAGATATTAGAACTGCAAAAAGAGGCTCGCTTATTAGTATTAGGGCCGAAATATAGGAGTTTGTGTTTTTTATTGCAACACTCATAACAAAAATCGCCAAGGCAGATCCGAGTACTGAATTAAATAATACAGAAAACATGACATATGGTATTTCCATTTTGGTAAAGCTGAAAATAACCTGTGGATGGAAAACTAAACTTAATATTGCAACCATTAAAAGTTGGTAAAAAGTAAACTGAAGTGCATCACCATCCTTTAAATATTTTTCAGTGAGTACTATTTGCAATGCGTATGAGATGGCACAAAAAAGTGTTAGTATGTTTCCAATCAATTCACCTGAAGAACCGGATAGGCTCATTAACGCAACGCCTAAAAAGGCAGTTGTCGCTAAAATAATTTCAGTTTTGACCATTTTCCTTTTTAGAAAAAATATGGATAATATTGGAGTTAAAATTACATATAGACCCGTTATAAGCCCGGACATTGATGGCGTTGTATATTCCAGACCTACTGTTTGCGTTAAATAACCAAAAAATAATGTTATTCCAACAATTGAACCGTATATAGCCAAATATCTATTAATTTTCCTTATTATAAGAGGCAAAATGATGATGGATGCTATTAGGAATCTCAAAAATAGAAATGATAGAGGGTCGACAAATAATAATGTCTCCTTAATAATTGGAAATGTAGATCCCCATATGAACGCAATAAATATCAGGGAAGCATAATATTTGTATTTCACCATGGGTAATTTCCCTAATATCTAACTATTTTTCGGACTCATTAAAGTATATATGGATAGTTAATATAGCGGAAACAATGGATCCCAGGAAATTGATAATAGTACTCATGGCGCTAGTGATAATTGTACCAATTGCAGCTTATTCTGTATACTATTATGAACAACCAAAATTAAAAATAATAAAGGATGGTTCAACAGTCTCTCTATGGTATTATGGATATATAATTGTCGACGGTACTGATCTCATATTCGATACAAATATGGCTTCGGTAGCCAACAATAATACCACATATCCCAAGGCTCCTGATTTTAACTATCACCCTCCCTTTACACCCCTCAACGATACGGTCGGTTCAGGTCAGATGATAAAGGGATTTGATCGAGGCTTGATAGGAATGGCACAGGGACAGAGTGGTATAATTGCGGTACCCCCTAATCTAGGATATGGAAACATAAATGAAAGTTTAATTTCCAAAATAAATATTTCAGGTTATGTAAGTATAAATCAGGAATTAACATTCAATCAATTTACATCTCTTTTCAAAGTTTTCCCGGTAAATGGCGAACTTTTAACATCACCGATTTACGGTTGGCCTGTTCAGGTTAAATCATACAATCAGTATTATGTTTACATACAGAATATACCACAGATCGGAGTTCAATACTTCCCATATCAAGGTATAAGTGGCTTCAGCATTATACCTGATTCAATAAATTCTAACAATACCATATCCTATTATTTTGCAGTCACTAACGGAACCATACTCCCAAATGGGGCATATATATCATATGTTGGAAGCACGTATTTCGAATTAAATAAGAATCCATATCTAGCCGGAAAAACACTGTACTTCTATGTTGATATAATAAAAGTTGACTAAAAAAATAAATTTTATTTTTCTAGAATGAATTTATATCCATACTGTATAATTCCAGTTTTTCCCTCTTCCCTAATGCGCCTTAAAGTGACTCTTACCCTGGATCCAATTTTGACTTCTGAGGGATCTGCATCTACTATTTGACCAGTAACTAATGGGCCTTCATCTGTCTTTATCATTGCCAATATGTATGGCAACTGGAATTTAAAAGGCTCCAGGCCATCGTGGACTACTGTGTAAGAATAAACCTCGCCATATCCTGAAAACTCCAGTTCTTCCATCTTTCCTATACTTTCTCTCCTGCACTTAGGGCAGACATCCCTCGGAGGGAAGAATGTACTTCCACAATTGTTGCATTTAGTTCCCACTAATCTGTACCTATGATTTGATTCTCTCCAGAATCTTGGAACGTCACTCATTTACTCCACCCCCAGAACTGTTGAAACTGAAGTTGCACCTATTCCACCCATATTGTGCAATAGCACATACTTTGCTCCTTTTACCTGCCTTTGGCCAGCCTTCCCCCTCAGTTGAAGTGTGGCCTCAACAGCCTGATATATGCCCGTAGCACCGAGTGGATTACCGTGAGCCTTCAATCCGCCAGATGTATTGGTTGGCCTAGATTTATCCCAATACAATTCCTCATTCCTCACTAAATTCATTGCCTCCTTTTCCCCATAGAGTTCCATTAATTGCAATAACCCAATTATGCTGTAAGAATCATGCAATTCTAAAACATCCACCTTCTCCTTCGAAATTTTTGCCGATTCTAAGGCCTTCTTTGAGCTTCTTTTGAACGCATTTAGTGAATATATGCTTGTTCTATCATGGAGAGAAAGATAGTCCGTAGAGATTTCTGAAGATACAATTTTTACAGGATTTTCAGAACTATTTATTAATTGACGGTTTGAACTGATAACGATGGCGGATGCTCCATCACTGAGTGGCGCACAATCGAAAATTGTGAGAGGCTGTGCAACATAGGAAGCTTTTAAAACATCTTCCAGCTTTATTGAATTCCTGAAATGAGATGTTTCGTTCATGGATCCGTGCTTATGAGACACTACTGGAATGTGAGCGTAATCCTCTCTCTTCATTTTACCCTCATATTCAAGCCTTTTAGCAATCATGGCTGCTAAAGATGCCTCTGTAACACCGAAGAATGTTTCCCATTCTGCATCAAGAGATCCTCCAACGATTTTGTTAGCTTCTTCGGGAGGGACATCTGTCATTTTCTCAACGCCACCAACAACAACAGTATCATATTTTCCAGAAGCAACTGCTAGGTAAGCCTCGTGCAAGGCAGCACCGCCACTTGCTGATCCGGCTTCTATCCTAATTGATGGGATTCCAAGTTCCGATAACCCTGCCGCATCCGCAATTAGTGATGCTATATGTTCTTGGTCGATAAACTGCCCTGCTGATGTATTGGCGCCATAAAGAGCATTCACATCCTCTGAATAAATACCAGCGTCAGTGATTGCTTTTAAGCCAGCTTCTGTAGCCAGATCCCTTAGGCTTTTGTCCCAAAGTTCACCGAATTTAGTAGTTCCTACACCTATAATGTAAACATCCCTCACCTTAATCCCCCCTCATGATAATTTTCTTTCTAAACTTTACATAATAAGCATAATCAATCCATATTGGATTTTCCAATTGTTTTCTTACTGTTGGTGCTGAACTCCTGTTAAATGATTTAATGGAATCGTTAACGGTGATGTCAAAAGCATCTGACCCTGCTCCACTTCCAAAGGCAACAGCCAATATTCTATCACCGGGTTCCGCCTTATCTAAAATAGCTGACAGTCCAATCATCATAGAATTAGAATAAGTGTTACCTATATACGGAGTCATCAAACCCTCTTCGATTTGTGAATCCTTAAATCCCAGCATTTTTGCGGCCCTTGTTGGAAACTTGCCATTTGGTTGGTGAAAAACAGCATAGTCATAATCTTCTGGTTTTGTGTTCATTAACTCCATCATCTTTTTGGCAGCAGTAAGAATGTGTTTGAAGTATGCCGGTTCTCCAGTAAATCTACCTCCATGAGATGGATACTTCTCACCTTCCCTTCTCCAAAAATCTGGAGTATCCGTAGTGAATGAGTATGTTTTGTTAATATCAGCTATACCTTTTTTACCAATAATAAAAGCTGTACCACCAGCTGATGCTGAATATTCTAGAGCATCTCCCGGAGCTCCTTGAGACGTATCTGCCCCTATAGCCATCCCGTACTCTATCATGTCACTGTCTACAAGACCGATCACATTTTGAATAGCTGCCGTACCGGCTTTACATGCAAATTCATAGTCTGCAGCCATTATATTATAATCTAGGCCCAAAGATTCAACTAAAATAGATGCAGTTGGCTTAACCGCATAAGGATGGCTCTCAGAACCTACATAAATTGCACCAATCTTCTTTCTGTTTTCTTTTCCCCATCTGTTTATTGCATTTCTTGCAGCCTCAGTGGAAATTGTTAAAACATCTTCATCAGGTGCAGGGACTGATTTGCTATAAACCATTAAACCATTTTTTATATTGTCAGGATTTTCCCCCCATATCCTTGCTATCTCTTCAGCTTTAATTCTATACCTTGGGATATAGGAACCATATGAAACTATGGATGCCATATAAAGTCATACTCACATTATATTTATTTTTTGCCGAATAGATCATTCGGCAATTAACGATTAAATACCTTTTATTATGAGATTCACTATAAAATTTGGCAGGTATGGAGGATAGAATCCCATTTTTGAATACCTTGTTATCAAAGGTTCAACAAGATCGTCAATTTCTTTAACTATTTGGTCATTTAAACTAAATGATAGAACTTTAACTATGTCCTCGGCTTGTTTTATATTTTTGAATCCAGGTATAGGTATAACTCCCTTCTTAATTTCGTATGATAAAACTAGGGTAGCAGGAGCAATATTGAGCTCCTGGGATTTATTTTTAATAAAATCAAATAATGGTGTATATTTTTTTAATGACTCTTTGCGGAAAAGTCTATTGACTTTCCTGATGAATCCAGTTGGTTTTTTTTCAATGTATTTACCAGTTAAGAATCCTTGGCCTAGTGGGCTCCATGCTATTATTTTTATATTATTCTCATTAAGATAATTAATTTCTTCTTGAACCGGCCTCTCCAAAATATTATATTTTATCTGATTGCTTTCAATTTTATACTCATTTAAGTAGTTAGATACTTCTCGAATCTTCTTACTGCTAAAGTTTGATACCCCAATATGCATTATTAGCCCTTCCTTGCAAATTTTTTCCAGTTCTTTGAAAGATTCTTTTAAATTTGTATAGGCACTTGGCTCCCAATGTACCTGATATAGGTCTATATAATCCAGTTTAAGTCTTTTTAAGCTTCCCTCAACCTTAGCTTTTATTTTACTGGCCTTAAAATTGGATCCTGCTATTTTAGTGGCTATGTAATACTTATCTCTCTTGGAATTACTCAATACCTCCCCTACATTCTTTTCTGATTCCCCATTTCCGTAAATTTCTGCAGTATCAATGAATTTTATCCCGTTATTTATCAAGAATTTTAGGGCTTCTTTAGCATCGCTGGAACTGTAGTCCTTCCCCCAGCCTCTCATACCAAGCTGCCATGTTCCTACTCCAATATTAATTTGATTTTCATCAAATAAAGATTTCATTGGGTAGCAGTTTATTGTTGTTAATAAATTTTAGCAAAAAATTAAGAATAAACCTCTGATATACTTTCAGATAAAATGTTATTTGAAATAGAATTTCCTCATGCAGAGCAGCCGCAAGATGCATGGCAGAAACTATATGAGAGCCTAGATGATACTAGTATCTGGCAGGGTCACATAGAAATCAGGAAAATAGAAGAGAAGAAAGATTCGAATGGTTTTACATATGAATATGTAAGGGAATCAATATTGGCCTTTAGAAAGAAAAAACAGATTGAAATAATATTGAGGGATTCTAAAAATAATGCGTTAAAAATTGTTTATGGGAAAGGTCCCTTAAAGGGTTATCAGATATTTGATTTTGAGTATGATAAGATAATAATAACAGGCGATATTGGTCTCCGAGGACTTCTTTATCCATTTACAAAATTTGCATTAAAACATATAATCAATGGTGAAATAAACGCCCTTAACAGGCTCTTCAACAAAGACTTTAGCAAGGATTCTTCTGAGCAGCTGGAAAAATTTGGAAAACATTAAATAAAATTTGATAATTAGGCCCGAAGCCCCGGTAGTGTAGTGGCCTATCATACGAGCCTGTCGAGCTCGTGACACGGGTTCAAATCCCGTCCGGGGCGTGTTTTAATGGTATTTTTCATTTATGATATGTTTCAATAAAATTTTAAAATTTTTAGAAAATACAGTTTTGTGGATATTTCAAGCATACTTAAGTATATAAAATACGCACTGACAATTATCCTAATATTTATCTTGATAACCTCATTAATTTCCGCCTATATGTTTATCTCCGAAAATATTCAATCTAAAACACCATTAATCTATGTAACTAACTATAATTCTTCATTTTCTAATGGTTCATTAATTGTGACGTTCAACTTACATGTTCATAATCCTGGTTTTTATCCATTAGAAAATTCTAAGCTAAGCTATACCGTATTTAATAATACGACTTTAATATCGTCGGGAAATATATTTTTGGGTGATATTTCTGGAAATTATTCCCATTATGTAAAAATAACAATCATCCCAAGCTCAATCATATTGGAGTTTTTGGGAAAATACATGACAGAAATCGGTAAGCTTTTTAATTTTCAAATGGATGTTTCATTCAGTACTTATTATACTTTTAATTTATATCACCTTGTCGTTAATATTTTCAAAAATCTTTCAATTGAGGCACCAATTATGTATTTTCATATTGGATATGTTCATTATATATATAATTCATCTTACCTAAATGTCTCATTCCCATTTACGATTGATACCGCCAATTATTTGAAGGGTAATATGACACTCGAAACAATATTATCAATTAGTTCAGCAAACATAAGTTACGACAACGTCTCTGTCCTCTTGGGTTTGAATTTTTCCAATTATTTAGTCTATCATATTCCATCAAGGTATCTGCAAAACAACGAAATTGCCAACTCTTCTATCTTTGTATGGCTTGATTTCTATGGGTATAGAATATATTTAGGTGAATTCAAATGACACAACCCATGATCTTTAGGAATGCAATTTCCCCCTTTCTGAAATTTATAGTAATACCGACTTTGGTTTATTCTGTACTTTCAAGTCATTTATTAATGTATTATTTTGCGGGAATCGGAACTTTTCACTCGGGTATTGATCCAATTATGATAATTATATTTGGAGCTCCACCATTTATCTCTGATGTACTGAGAACTTCAATGACTAATTCTAGAAACATTGTCATTTCCGTTATAGCAGAAATGGTCTTTATGGGGCTATTTTTCTATTATCTCTACTCAAATGCATATGTATCCATTCAATCACATAGTGCTAGCATAATTTTTTATTATGGAAACATCTTCATATTCATTTTCTTAATATCATTGTTGTCGATTCTCTATAAAAACGATTTATTAAGGAACCAATATCCGATGAAGGTTTGAATTTCTTTTATTATCCAATAAAATTCAATATAAGAGATTTCACATAATAACCTAAAAATCCAGTAATATTAAATAATTTAACGAATAAAATAAAAATCAACTAAATACCCTTTAATCAACTGATTTTAATCCCCAGTAATAGAAAAACAAAGCCGAAATTGCATAAATAAGGCTGTCATAAGGGTATGGTATAATGTTCTTTCCTCCAAATTGTTCACTTCCAATGTATGAAAATAGAAGAGTAAATATAATGAAAACTAGGTACCATAAACCCGATTTTAGGTCCACCGCTGTAAATTTTCTCTTTCTAACGAGAATAAGTACAAACGCAAGACCAGCTAGTACTGACAATATAGCTATAAATATGCTGCTGAATCCCGACCAATAAATTAAGAGTCCACCAATCACAAATGCAATTGGAGAAAGGATCTTGTAAGCTGGCAGTTTAAATGGTCTATTTTCATTGGGGAATTTCTCTCTAAAAACAGCTAGACTTACAGCAGCAGGCGCATAAGAGACCAATATAGCATCAACGAATACCCCTAGTACTGATGAGAATGAAGGCAATAAAATTAGATAAGGAATGGAAATTAAAACAACGAGAATTGCTGAATTTATTGGTATTCCCTGATCACTGAGTTTTGATAAAAACTTTGGGAAGTACTCATCATATCTTGATAGTGAATTGGAAACTCTAGCTGCTCCACCGAAATAAATTAATCCGTCACTAAATGAAGCTATAATTACCGCAATTATTATAATAATGGATAAATAGCTTAAACCCAACGCCTGTGAGGATGATATGAATGGATATGGAAAATTTGAAAGACCCGACCAGTCACCAGGAGACAATCCTAGCTTATTCCAATTAATGGTTCCCAAAAACGCAATACTTTCGAACATATATATCAGTAAAACTATTAATAACGATACTATGACTGCCCTTGGGATAAATTTTCCAGGGTCCTTAACTTCTTCTGCATAATCTATAGGCTGCCTGAAACCGGCATAAGCGAGAATTGTTGCAGATACTGCCAAGAATAAACCATCTATTCCGTATGGTGCAGGCCCACCATATGAATAGTAATTTGATGGATCGAAGAATTTTAATAGGATAGCAATTATAAAGATTATCAGAACTATTTTGATGATTGTTAAAATGTTGTTAATATCTCCCATTAGTCTTACATGTCTTATGTTAATTAGGAATAATATGATTACAATGCCAACCGATATTATTATGCCGAGATTTGATATTGTTTGACCGTTGTAAAGGCCAGGAAAATAAAAGCTTAGATATTCAACTATCGATGTTACAACCAACGGCATCACTAAAGTATATCCAAGAAAAGCAGCCCATCCATTAAGCAATCCAACTAGAGAACCATGACTTTTTGCAGGATAATAAGCAACTCCTCCTGCCTTAGGCCACATGGTTCCTAGTTCAACATATACCAATGCCATTGGAATTATTAGGAAGAATGCAATAATCCAAGAAAATATTCCTACGGGACCTCCAAAGGTAAGCACTGTAACTGGTATATAGGCTATTGCTGGACCTAGTATTGCTCCTGTAGTCAATAGGATTACGTGCCAAAAATTAAGTTCCTTTTTATATCCATGCTCTCCCATCTCAAATTTCACCTAAATATAAATTAGAATTCTATAGCGTATACCCTGGCTGGAGCACCACTTCCATTCTCTATTTTTAGAGGTGCCGTCACTAATAGATATTCCTTCGATTCCTCAAGCTGATCAAGTCCATAAAGGTCTTCTATTATTACTAAGCCCGAGCCAAGAATTTTCTTATGTACCATGAAATCTTTATGGGAATATGGTTCTATCCCAAGTGTATCTATTCCCACCAATTTTATTTTCTTTTTTATCAAAAAATCTGCCGCATCCTCAGATAGTCCGGGGAAATCATATTGAAATTCTTTTGTAAATGCTCTTTTCTTATACCATCCTGTATTAATCAGTAAACCTTTTCCATCATAACGTGAATCCCACTTTTCCTCAAATTCTGATGCGTCAATTTCATTTCCTTTAGCTTTCAACTTTATCATAAAGCTGGGTAGTATTAAACTGTCTATCGGAATTTTGTCAATAGGATCACCGTTTTCAAGCATATGTGCTGGAGCATCTACGTGAGTTCCGCTATGAGTAACACCATAAAACGATTCAACCAAATATCCGTCCCTTGGTACAGTCCCTACTGGCTCAATTTTTAAATTAGGGTTTGTTGGCCACAGGGGCATGTAACTCCTAAGAGATGTGGAAAGATCGTACAATCTTTTTATTTCCATATAAAATGAAAAACAAGATAAATTTAAATTTTTTGTAAAAATAATTTAACTTTTTTAAAGATTTTGTCAAAACTTATAGTTAATAAAATGACAAAAAGTTAAATAAATTATGTTATCAAATTTGACAATTTATTTATAATTTTCTGAATCCTTTCTTTCTGTTCCGAAGTTATTTTCGATTTATCCACGGAATCGACTATGTACTGAACTGAATCCTCGATGTATGAAATTATTCCGTCGAGACTTCCAGTACTCCTATAAAATTCATATCTGAATCTCCAACCAGGAAAATAATTAGACGCCTGCTCAATTAAAGCCTTTCCTTTATCAGAGAGTTTGTAATATATCTTGTTATCTTTCTCTTCTGAATCAAGGAATCCCGAAAGCTTGAGTTCTCGTAGATATGGATATACAAGACTGGGAGAAAGTCTTGTAAGACCACCACTTTCCTTTTCAGCCAACTCTATGATTTCAGATCCTGTAAGTTCCTTATTATACAATGCAAATAAGATCAATAGCCATCCTTTTTGGCCTATGAATCCGTATTTTCTCCATTCATCCCATCCATGCATATGTCCGTGCATTGTTATCACCTTAATCGGATATCCGATATCGATATTTAAAAATTGTGCAATTACCTCAATTTTATCTTAAATATCTTCTAACTTTATTTTAGGGAATTACAATTCACAAACTTAATCTCAAAAAATAATAATATGCACTCATCCGCTTTACCCTGATAGCACTATATGATCATATGTATGCAATAATTTATATGCTTAATTCTAAATAATTATTCCCATAATTATCCCTATTAAAGGCGATATGATCCATATGCTAATAATCCTTAAAATCGGTCTATATATGAGAAATCTTATTTTATTAGAAAAAGCCACACCGAGAATGCTGAATGTGATAGCCTGTGAATTCGAAAATGGAATAGAAAAGATACTTGCTATTTCCACTAATACAGTACTGGTAGCAATTGACATCATTGCACTAGAATAGTTCATGGAAAATATCTCCTGTCCTATTCGCTTTAAAACTCCGTCGCTAAGAAACAATGAACCAAGAATTATCGATATCATTGATAAAATTAAAGAAAAGGTGCTGAAACCATACACTGATAAAATTAAGCCCATGGTGTTTTCGCCCAGAGTGTATGCAGATGCAAATGAAAATATAATAATCAGAAATCTCATAAATTCTGATTTTTTCCAAATATCATTAAATTTTATCTTGGAATAAATTTTCATCAAAATGAAGGAGAGTGCAACGGCAAACGCTGGTCCTAAAAACCACATAAATACTATCTTTGCAAAAATGTTCAGTTCAGAGTATCTACCATATCTAATCATTAGCCCAATGGAAATGCCAACGATGGCCATTGTAAGTGATAGCGGAGCCCTTGTAGCTTGCGCTAGTATGAATATTAAAATCGTGGTGATAAGCAGAAAGACCAATACCTCTGCATTGTAATTGAAAATAACCTTTGCGGTTTTTAACATTACATCTCCTGATACTGTTAATCCAGTTGAAAAACCTGTAATACCGATTATTTTAGCCACTTTTTTATTAGCTATGTTAGATCCAACTAGTGTTCCTACGGCAGTAGCCATATTATTTCCAGAAACGAGAAATATGAGTACTAAGACCAGAAATAATATTGCTATCAGGATGTCACCGTTATAGCCACATTAATTAAAATGTCAGCAATATCTTGGGAGGTATCTAACAGATCGTCTATTTTATGTGTTATTTCCGCTAAATGAAGGAAGGTAAGGTAATGGAGCTTATTGGCCTCCTTATAGAGGGAATCTAATAATTCATCCTTTAGGTCATCAACCTCCTCCTCTAGCCCGGATACCCTAGACCATAAAGATACCATCTTTTCAATTGTGTTTTGTTCTAACATCTCCATTATAGATTTTTGCGCATCCAAATTATAAATCAACATATTTCTTAATTTTGAATAATATTGGCATGTTTTTTCTTTTACATCCTGCCCACTTGTCAAAAGAAAGTCTTGATATCTTAAAATTTCCCTACTCATATAATATAGCCTATCAAGGATATCATCACATTTATCTATTAGGAGATTAAATGAGTCCATTAAATTTGGTGTGATAGCGCCATTGGTTATTTCATTTTTTAGTTCAAAAGTTAAATGATCGCCATCCATCTCATTTTTTCTAATTGTTTCTTTATATTGAGATATTTCCAAGTTTGAGCAGTCCAGCATTTTCATTAAATCGTTTGTTGAAGTTATAATATAATTTGAATATTCATTGATTCTCTTGAATATTACTTTCTCAGTTGGATTTATGAAATTAAAGAATTTTTTCCTAATGCTCATCGGATGTTCACGGTTAAGGTATAGCCAATATATATTCTTTTATATTCAGATGACCTATTAGTCCGTGGAATCCTGGCATATTTTTTTTCAAAGGATTTCAGTATTGGGTATAACAGGAGAATCCATTGAATGTCCCAACACAAATTATTTTGATTTTTATTACGAAAGCACAGATGGATCAATAAAATTGGAAAATAGTGGAAACATGTTGGTTAATAAATTCACCAATTTTATTAATGAATTTCAATTAGACAGAAAGCGATTGACTGATATCAAATGGGCATATCTAATGCCCAGGATAAAATGTCATTTAAATCAAATAGAAATTCTTCTTCTAATAAATAATAGATCCCTTCAGGCATTCACCAATATCATTCTTGAAATCATAAATGTTACGAATCCCGATTTTGTTATTACGTTAAAATATATTGACGATTCAAGAAATATTTCAACTAGTGCCCTTGTAAATTTTGCAAAATTAAACTTGGAAAATTTTCATTTTGATTATGTTTGTCCGCAAATTAACTTTTTTATGATAAAGAGGACAGATAATATTGAAAAATCTTCATTTATAATATATTCCTATGGTTCTAAAGAGCTCTCATTGGTAGATTTCGATTTCCTTTTCCCTACGTTTACTGAAATGCCAGAAAAACTACTCAATCAGATACTTAAAAGCTATAAAAATAAAAAGATACTCATGTTATTTGGATCATGTGATGGATATAGATGCAATATTCAAGTGCTCTCTAAATGATTCTCAATTAATCAATTCTAGAGCATTATCCTTAAAATTTCTGAGTGTTTCTTCTAGATTATCTGACTTAGAAAGCCAAATCCTAATTCCCAGACCTTTCAACATGGCCTTAGTGTTTTCTCCGATATCCCTGCAAACTACGTCTGTAATTTCCATTCTTTTGCATATTTCCATAAAGTTCTTCCCGAAGTTAGAAGAGACATTGTTCTCGATATTTCCCAATAAACTGTAATCATTTATATTATAAATTAAGAAATATCGAGCCCTGCTAACTTTTTTGCTAATTATATTCCCATCCATGGGTATTAGCAGCTTTCTTGTTCCTCTAACGCTTGGTTCTATATGTATGCTTATATTTCTTATTTCCCCGAATTTCTCATATATTGACCTTTCGAGTCTATCAGCAATTTCATGTGCTTCTATAATTGTCAGTGAAGGTTTAACTGTAATAATTGCCTCCCCAAACACAACTGGACCAGCCCATCGCAATCTTAAGTCTTTTAATGCCTCAACTCCCCTATCCTTCAATATCTCATCCTTAACCCTTTCTGATAAGGATGGATCTTTCGGGAGATCTAATAATGAAACTATGCTGCCTTTTCCTATTTGATAAGCAGTAATTAGAATTGCGATTACTGCTATTCCTATTGAAATGTAATAGAATAAAGCTTGATGTAAAACTGAAAACAATAAAAGTCCGACGCCAACACCAAGACCCTCATAGACATCTGCATATGTATGCCTTCCATCTTCTACCAGAGATCCAAGACCCATCAATCTACCTGCATTTATCTTGAGGATCCCCGCAATTGCTAAAGGTATTAGCGTAGATAGTTGTATCCATGCTGAATAAATTGATGAATAATTCTCTGGGGCCATGGAATTTATTGCAATATCAAAGGCTGAAAATGCAACTATTATTGAAATCATGAATGATACAAGATCATCCAATTTATAGAGTCCGTACGAAAATTTCTTTGCATAATTCCCTTCTATAACCCTAAGTGTTATCAAAACTGCAGATGTTATGGATAGATCTATAAATACATGGAACCCCTCTAACAGCAGAACAGAATTTTTTAAAATTAAACCTGAAATTATTCTAATTATTAAAATAAACAATTGCAAAGCTAGGACGGCAACAATAAGATGTTTTACATTAGCCTTTCCATGGCTATCCTTATATTCATCTTTGTTCCTGATTTCCAACACTTGTTAGTTATTTCAGATAAGAATACTTTTTCCTTTCCGTGTCATGCTCATTAATTCGGTATAAACGAACACTATTACGAGGAAACCCAGGAAGGTATACGCTATTATTGGGATGGTTGAAAAAAGAGAATAAATTAATACACTTAATGAAAGAACCTGGGCCATAGACCCCACTATAATCTCATTGAATCTCCTGATCATAGAATCAATATTTATCTTAATAAGTGAAAAATTGGCAGATATATGTATAAACAAGTTACCCATCCCAGCAAGTGCCCCCAAAATGATAAAAGAATGAAATGGTCCTAACTTTAAGATCATTGGATAGGTTACCAATACGTATAGAGCAATTGTAAGAAAAGAAGCCATTATTGGATTGCTATTCCTCAAAACAGAGAATATTTTTGGAATCAAACTTCTGAGGGACATGGCATATATATTTCTAGAACTTGCCAGCATAAATGATAGAACTGATAATATACCGTCATTTATCACTGTAAAAAGCAATATGTAATATCCCCAAGGACCGATTATTCTTAGTATTTCAGATACAATAGGTACCCTTGATTGCGTCAAGTCGGATATTTGCCCGTGCCAAAGCAGTCCATTTAAAAGTCCATATATTAGTATGGAGTTAAGAACTCCCCCAACTATTATCACGCTAATCGCTGCTCTACCTATATTCTTTTCAGCCCTCTTTACCTCTCCAGATACTGGCGTTATTGACCCATAGCCGGTCGGGATACCCATCGCATATAATATTCCCAAGGAAATTGTACTTGTAGATAGACTACCATAATAACTCGCCGATAATGGGTTATAAAAATGAAAATTAGCATAAACTACACTATAAAAGAATGTTACGATAAATATGGCAATTTCCATAATCGCAGCAAAAATTGCATATTTTGTAGATGGCCTTATACCAATCACCAAGAAGGCTGACGCAGGTATAATAGATAACAAATAAGCATACCATACATTGATATGAAGAAGATAATTTACAAGAAAAGTAGCCCCTGCGACATATGCTGATCCATAGAGAGTTGAATAATATGTATAAACCATTCCTGTTTCCAACCCCAATCTCTTGCTTAAGCCATAATAGGCATAATTGAAATAACCTCCGGTAGATGTGAATCTTCTAGCCAGATATGCGACTACTAAACCATTCAACAACACCACTATGGTACCGATTAAAACTATAACTGGTGCAAACTCCTTGGTTAGCACTATTACAACGGTTGTATAAGTTAAAAGTGATAGAAATGGCGCTTGCCCTCCAATGGACAAGAAAAAGACTTCCCAGAACTCTATCTCTCTTTTAAGACCGTCATTCTGTGAAATGTTTTGTAGCTTAATATCGTTTGGCATTATTGTATCTCTTAGGGTTAATTATCTTCAGTAAATATATCTTATCTTCATTTTTGGACACAAGCTTTCCTCATGAAATCATTATCATAAATCTTAAATTATGGGGATATCATAATTCAGGGTTCTTCAAAATAATTTCTAATATTGATCTTGGGAGATGCTTAAAATTGACCCCGTATCCTTTAATTATAGTTTCGGGGAATTCTTTGCTTGATAGCCCGTGAGAATTTTTAAATTTCCCATAGTCATTATCGTAATCGAATATGAGAAACAAACCCCCATTGGCAACGAAATTCATTATATAAGGAATCGAATCAAATTTATTACTCCAGTGATGGAAAGAAAAAGTTGTAATTATCAAGTCAAATTTCTCCTTTATAGGTATGTTTCTACTGCTACCCTGGTAAATTTTAACCCTTCCTGATGAAATCTCTTTCTTCAGTCTCCTTTTAGCTATATCTATCATGAATTTGGATGGTTCAACTGCATAAATTTCAGCTTCTGTTTTCGAAGAAAGTTCCTTAATAAGTAGCCCAGTTCCACTACCAATATCTAAAATTTTGGAGGGGTTGTAATTTAATATCTCACTTACTATTAACTTATGGTACCTATAAAGAAATGGTTCCGCAAAATATCTATAAAGATATGATGATATTAAACCGAATTTCTCATCTTTAGGATCGTAATATTCTGCCATTCTCAATTCATTGCCTTTTCAATAGCATTATTATTAATTTCATCACTTTCCAGTTTTGACCATTTTTCGCCCCATTCTTTCATACTATTGACAATTGCACCTAGATCTTTCCCTTTTTCCGTTAAAACATAAGTGACCCTAATTGGCCTCGTATTGCTCACAATTCTTGTTAATATATCCTCCTGCTCGAGAAATTTCAACTTTTCGGAAAGCATACGGGATGAAATTCCCTTGACAGATCTTTTCAACTGATTGAACCCCTTGGGCTCAGAGCAGAGGTCTCTTAATATCATGAAAGTCCACGCATCCCTTAATATGTATAGGGTTCTCTCAACGGGACACATTGATGTCTTCCTTGCATCTATGTCATAATGTTTCCTCTGCATGATTAGATATTTGAACTAAGTTTAAATAATTAACCTATATACTTCTTTATACCTGATTATCGGATCTACCATTTCAGCCATTTAGCCCCTCGAATCTTATTGATTTAAGTAAATTTAAGTAATATGTTCTTTCTCAATATCTCTGGTTCACAGTTGTTTCACCGGTAAACATATTCATTAAAAATAAACCAATATTATGGAAAACATTCATACAATAAAGGGACCCTTCAATCATAAATTCTCAGTTATAAAAAATGATCTCTACTCAAGCATTCTCCATCCTTAAATACTCCTATGTTTCCTTTTTCCTGTCCCTTAATTGCAATGTATTTGTCCCCCTTTGTTGGTATAATGTAGTATTCATTCGTGTGACTGAATTCATCTTTTAAAATTATTTTAAATTTTGAATTTTCATCTTTCCCTCCCACTGGCTCATATTTGTAAATTAAATATTTCCCTGAAGATACGTAAATCCTTTTTTCGATTAATCCCTTTTTGCTTTTGGTTAAACAATCAGATTCACTAATTTTTGAGTTCATATTTAATATTAACAAATTTAATTAGTTAAATTTTAATGAGGCTTGGTGGCTTCTCACAAAAATTACTTGGATTCATTGATGTTCATAACCATGGCATCATTCTGGGCTCTGAATTATTCTGTACTCAAATTAGCCTTAAATTATGAACCTCCTTTTTTTACATTGTTTTTTCGAATATTGTTTGCTTTACTAACATCCCTAATATTTGCCTTGCCATATTCATCATCTTTCAAACACATTAGCCTGTTAGATACCTTCATTCTAGGCTTCTTCAATATATTTTTATTCATGGGTCTTTGGTTTCTCGGCGAGAAAAGTGAGCCCGCCTCAATATCTTCAATTTTAGTTTATACATACCCTATAATTTCTGTCCTTTTATCTTTAATTTTTCTCGGTGAGAAACTTAATCTGTATCAAACTCTTGGGTTATTTTTTGGCTTTTCAGGGGTAATACTTATAATGATAAGAAACATAAAAACGGGGGGGATTTATGGAATTATTCTTCTTATCGGGGCTGCCCTTTCATGGTCCATAGGAACAACATATTTCAAAAAAAGATTGGACAAGTTCAACGTTCAAACTGTCAATTTTCTTCAATATGCATTTTCCCTCCCCCTTGTCGGAATAATTTCATTCACAGAGGGGTTAAAACCCATAAGTTTACCATTTATATTTTATACTTTTTATATGGGGTTCTTCGGCACTTCGCTTGCCTACCTAATCTATCTCTATCTCGTGGGTAAACATGGGATAATAAAAACGAATACCTATCTTTTCATGGTTCCAGTCTTAGGGACATTATTTTCAATTTTCATCAACAATGAAAGAATTAATGTATTCACCATTGGGGGACTTATATTGGTTGGATTAGGAGTTTATTTGAGTTTTAAAAATAAATAAATTTTGCCAGTAAACAGATTTTATTGTTGGATTCTCAATTATCAATGATTATAACACCGTTTTAATAAAAAATGGTAACATTCAAAAAAAAGCCTGAAATATATAAAGAATAATGAATAAATTACAATATCTCATCCGCTTTACTTCTCCTTTTAACCGGAAACATTATGAACGCTATGTATAGGGTTGCTAGGAAAGTAATTAGCATAATAACAAAGGTTAACAAAGCTGCTTCCGGAAGTATTGCAGGTATATTGAAGAGTGGATTAATCTCGTCACTCGCAGGTATTCCACTTTTTCCAATTACTATTATATATGGGTACCTCGATATATTCATCTCGATCTCAAAGTACATCATCAGGAAATATGATGCAATTGAACCCACAAGTGCCATTGGGTAAATTAAATTTCTTGAAAAAAGCCCTATGGCAAGTACCAGCATAATAATTGCAAGAATTTCACTTATCATTAATGAATAATTACCTTGCATTGCTGTATAAATATATTGTGAATATGACTTAATTTCATTTACGAGGATGATCATGAAAATTAAGGATAAAACTGAGGAAATTAATGTAATGCTTCTGGTAAGTCTAATTATTCCATTTCCGAATTCTCCCTTTTTCACTACATTTTGAGCATAAACAGTCACAATAAATGATGTTACAGTGAGAGATATGAACCATGTATAGAGAACTAATGGCCAGTATACTGGGTTCAGAAAGACACTTTGATTATTTGGGAGAAATAGTGTTAGGCCGCTTACCGTTTCGACCTTAACTCCATAAGGATAATCTATGGTGGCAAAAATTGAACTCATCCCGAGTGGAACTAGTAAAGCTCCTATCATCATGAACAAACCTACGACAATGTGAGTATTTGGCTTCATCTTATCCCATGTATACCAATAAATTGCCATTGATACTATTGCAATCATTATTCCTACTATAGCAATGCTAACTGGATAAAATAACGTGTCTGTGGCAGTAAACAGTAAAGACGGCCAGTATCCTGCTAAAAACACAGTAAGCCAGGTGGCCAAAACACCTGCGAATAAGTCAACTCTTATAAGATAGGATGTTAGCTTTCTCGCAAAAGCCACATTTTCCTCATTCTTTTTTAACCTGCCCCAAATTTCAAATATTGGGATTAAAATTGATAAACCCAAAACTATGGTAACAAAGAAATAGTGGGCAAAAAAGGTGAATGCTATTCCAATTAAACCCCATTCTAGGTTGCTCATTCTACCACCTCCGTGTTTTTCTTAAGATTCTTTAAATAAATCATGTAGAAACCCCAGAGCCCTGCAAAAAGAATTGCCAGTTCTATTACCATTATTATGATAGTGAACCAAATTGTAATCGGATGCGGTGTAATTACCTCTGGATATGTAACTAACCCATATATTGTCCAGGGATGTCTGCCCATTTCTCTTGCTGCCCAGCCCGAGATTGATGCAACTACACCAGAGAATGCTCCTATAAATGATCCATATATTAGGAACCGTTCGGTGCTTCTTCTAAAAATTGCTTTTACAAGCCTATCGATTAACTTAATGTATAGACCAAAATATGCGATTGCAAGTATGAACAGAACCACACCCAGTATCACCATTGTATAATAGAAGAAATGCAACCATGGCTCATAAGTCATGCTAGCTTGAATTGTCATTTGAGCATATGGATTATTAGACCCAGGAAGTGATTCCAGGTAATTGAATCCCCTGAAGTAATGATTGAAGTTTCCATATAGGAGAAAACTTAGTATAGGGTTGTAACCTCCATTTGGTCCAATCCCTTCAGTTGCATAGAATATATTTCTCTGGAATTCATAAAGCAGTCTCCCCTGCTGATCACCTGCTATTGGCTGGAGAATTGATGCAATTGCCCCTGCACCAAATGTAACCTTGAGTGCTTTTAAATTGTATTCATATTTTCCATATCCTTTTAATATTTTGTATGAAACGTATGATGCAGCAATAAATGATGTGTCTATAACGGTTGCTAGTAAATTATGTATATAGGTTATTATAGCTTCTGGACTTACAATTGCAATCCATGGATCGGTGGTAAATGGGGCGAGTAGCTGGAATGCATTTGGTGATGCAAGCACTACAGAACCGTAATTTGAAAGTGCTGTCGCCAGTATTCCCAGCGATTTTGAATTAACAACATCAGGGCCCATTGTGGGTACCCATGGCAAGATATTCTGACCTACAAAGTTACCTGTGCCCCATGGAACCTGCATCCATGCATTAACCGCCAGAATCATATATGCAGATAGGTTTGATCCAAAGAGAACCCCAAAACCTATGAGCATATGAATTATTCTATGATTTTTAAGAACATCAAAGGTTGTGAGGTAAGTACCGATAAGAACGATTTCAATAATGAATGCGTAGAGTTCTATAATTAAAGGTGCGGCAGCCATGGATGCTATCAACGCGATAGACCCAGACCAAACAACTACCAATCCAAATTCAACCAGAGTCCCCGTTACAGCACCTGCTGCAAAGCTAATTCCCCATATTTTTGATGCATTTTTTGCCAATTTAATGTAATCGTTATCCTTTTTGATCGTTCCAATAGCCTCAAAAGCTAATACTACAATAGGAAAACCAACTGCAAATACAAGGAATACTGCATGAACATAAATTCCAAGAATCGTCATGTATTCAGCTAGATTGGCATTCTTCCATGCTGAAGATAAATCTAGTGGGATTTTATTTATAGGCAATAGGGAAAAAAACAGTTGGGTCAAGCATAGAGAAATGATTCACAATAACAAATAAGAAAATTGTCAGGATTTAAGCCTGTTTAATTTTTTTAAATTTCAAGTCACTTAAATTTTTACACGGATTTATATTCCTTAAGTTTAATTTCAATTAGGTTTCTTAAACTTTCTCCTCCATCCTTTTTAAAAAAGAATAAACCAAGCCTTCTTTTTATAATATCTTCCGGATATACTGGCATTTCATTCATTATTACCTGATCTATTAATTCATCATTTGATTTTGTGGGTTTTCTCTGATACAATATTTGCGGCAATCCCCTGGTTTCTATATTTCTTTTCAATAATCTTTTTACGTAGGGAATCGAATGTCTTGCTGCATTTCTATAATTTGTTATTTTAACTCCCATTATTGAAATCATTCTCCTATTGATTTCAATATGAAAGTCCCTTGTCACTCTTCCTGGAGAGTTTCCTCTTCCATAAAGAGGCCTTATTCCTGCATATCCTCTCAATATATCTGTCTCTTTTAAATCTGGTATTATCCTTTTCGCTGATTTGAAAATATAATTTCTATCCTCATCATCAAATGCAAATTCATCGGGAGTATCTATAAACTTATCGGTTGTACCAACAATTAGAGTTTCATCTCGAGGTATTATAAACATTTGTCTTCCATCTAAGTGGGATTTAAAGGCAATGGGATTTTTTATATATCCATTATTATCAATTATCAGATGGGATCCTTTCGATAGCTTTAGATTGCTTATTTTTTCCCCCGTATACATTTTAAGTGTTTCATTTACCCAAGGACCTGTAGCATTGATTACCACTTTACAAACTGCCTTACCTGAAATTCCAGTAACCTTATCGGCTATCTTTATTTCCACCTGGTCCGATTCTGCATCATTGATCTCCGTTACTTCCGCATAGTTAATTGCTTTTGAACCATTTATCACACCGGATAATATATTTGAAACAGTTAAATACGCATCATCTGAAATGGCGTCCGTATATGTGAAATAACCTTTGAATCCTTCATAATTGTATTTATCATTGTACATCCTTGGGATTCTTATTTTCCCTCCTATCAATTCGTATATAAACAGACCAAATCTTATGGTTAGAGGATTCCAAGAATAATTATCTATTAGAATGTTGAATTCCCTCTCTTCGACAAAATTTGTATTTTTAATGAGATAATTCCTCTCCCGCAGAAGTTCCCGAGTTAGCATTATATGTCCCTGTTGGAGATATCTAATTCCGCCATGAATTAGTTTTGAGGAATAGCTTGAGGTTCCAGAGGCAAAATCCCCCTTATCCAAAAGTAATGTTGAAACTCCATTGGCCGAGAGTAAATTAAAAATTCCCGCACCTGCTATTCCGCCGCCTATTACACATACATCGAAATATTTTCCATTTAATCCTTTAATAATTTTATTTCTTGTTTTTAATGAAAATTCAAATTCCATCCTATCACCTGTATTTATTTAGTATATCAGCCCTATCTGATATGATCCCTGGATAACCCTTTTCTTTTAGGGACTGAAAAAGCTCTGGATCGTTTACAACCCATGGGATGGTTTTACTCCTATCATAAATATCCAACTTTGACAATAAATTAACTTCCGGTAGACTTAACCCTATCTTTTTTAAATAGAATTCCACATTATGCCTACCAAGCATTGTGAGGGATACATGGTCCATATCTAGACCGTAAGTATATTGGGGCCATTTTTCCCTGCCGTATATTAATGGCAGAGGATCGAAGGATATTATCACATCTTTCCTTCCGTATATACTAGCCAGCGATATCACTTTATCTACTAAATTCGGATAGTATCTTTTCCCACTTTCATCCATTGTTTTTAATTCCACATATAATTTTGAATTGATTTGCCTGAATACATCTTCCAGCAGCGGTATACCATAATCCTTACCTGGAAACTTGAGTCTTTTTAATTCTTCCCATGAAAGTTCATATGTTAATTTATCTAATTGAAAAAGTCTTCTTAGATCAAAATCATGAAAAACTATAACATTTCCATCTTTTGATTCATGAACATCTAATTCTATGGCATCTGCACCATTTTCTAATGCATGTTTGAAAGATGGTAATGTGTTTTCTACTTCATTCAGAGCCAAACCACGATGTGCAATAATTTCCACATATCCGCAATCTCTATCTCTATATTTATTATTTGCAATTATTTTCTTATAAAGTAAATTTACTCAATGTTAAACTAAAATACATATTTTCATTTCAGAAAAAATTATAAATTTCCGAGAAATCCATTATCTGTGCTAAATTCGAATTTAGTTGACTTAATGTTATTAACCATAGAACTGATTTTACTTATTCTCACTTTTATAACTATAGCTCTACATAGAAAGGAGGAGCGCGGAAGAGAGGAATTAATAGAGAAAATGCTTCAAACTGCGAAAATAGTTTCAAGGCAAGAGTACTTCAACCTTGTAATATCCTCTATTCAGGAGTCTAGCAAAGAAATAGCAGGACTTATTACAGGTTCTAAACCTTCAGGGGAAGATAGGGAATTGATAAAGAAGATATCCTGGGAATTAAAGAAAGCTAGTGAGAGAGGCGTAAAAATTAGATACCTTCTACCTAAATCCACGGATAGATTTGAAGTAGCTTGCTTATATTCTGATTCAGGAGCCAATATTAGGTTTCATCCTGGCCTTTTGGTTTCTGATGTGAGATTCACTATAATAGATGGAAGAATGTTACTCCTTGGATTGCCTTCTATAAGCGGTAAGGATAGTCCTACTAAGGAGGGCTATATCCTACCATCCGAAGGAATAAGCGGAATATTCATGAATATATTCGAACAACATTGGAACGAGTCAGTAGAATGTGAAGAATACATTAAGGAAGTACTAACGGATCTATACAAACACAACCAAAAACTATCAAAAGATAAAATATCACTCGAGCTGGGCATTCCATTAAAGATTCTTGATGATGTATCTAGAAAATTGGAGAACAGTTAACACATTTAAGAAAGATTAAATAGAAGTATTTCCATATTAAAAATTAATAATCTGAGGTGTTTTTATGAACAATATAAGTGGAAATAATAGAGAGGAAACTCTGAGCAGGTTAATAAAAAGCCTAATGCATATTTACAACGATATGGCACAAGAATATCTGGAGTTGGCATCAAAAACAAGTAAAGGGAATATAAGAAAAGTTCTTATTGAATTTTCAGAGGAAGCACGGCAGGATATCAAAAAATTGGAAGAGTTAATAAAAACGGGCGTTTCCAATTTCAAGATTAGCAATGAGGAGATGGGAATAATATCCCATCTAGAACCAAAAATCGATGACCTTGATGATGAGGAGAAATTAATATTTGATGCTATAAAAAAGAGCGAAGAATTGCAAGGTCTTTACAAGTTGATCATTAATGAGTACAAGGACGAGAAAATTAATGAGGTTTTTAACCAGCTAATTTCCCATGAAAATTATAGGAGAAAGGAACTTCAGGAGCTTTATGAAAATATGGTAATAAAAGATGAGTGGTGATCTAAAACCTGAAAAATTTTATAAGAAGTTTTAACAGGGAAAGGAAATAAACTGTACTGATTCTCCCGAAACTCTTAATTGCCAAGCTTATTCCTATACCTAGGCCGATTAAAGATAACGCCAAAGCTATTAAAAAAATTAAAATTCTTTTCATGCTACGATAAACTTATTTAAATTTCAATATATGAAGCTTTTTAATCAAATAGGGTATGTGAATTTCCGTAAAATATTTGAGGCATAAAACATTGAAACCTTATGGAATTCAAAAGGCAAACTGAAGACTTTCCATCTTCAATCTACGCTTATATAGAAATTTCTCAGGGAAGCAATGTTAAGTATGAATACGATGAAGAACTTCAGGAAATAATAGTTGACCGCATCCTATCAACATCCATGGTCTATCCAGCTAATTATGGATTCATTCCTCTTACCAGGGGGGAGGATGGTGACCCTTTGGACGTACTTGTATTCTCCATGACTCCCATAGCCCCTAATAAAGTGATAAGGGTTAAACCTATAGGGCTGGCTGAGATGGAAGATGAGGAGGGTATTGATAATAAAATAATTTCTGTTCCTTATGGTAAATCGGATCCTGCATACAGTCACTTGGAGGATTTAGATGATATACCTACTCATATCAAAGATACTGTAAGACATTTCTTTGAGCATTATAAAGAAACAGAAGAGGGAAAATTTATGAAATTCTTGGGATACAAGAACAAAAATGAAGCCCTAAACATAATAAGAGTAGCAGCTAGGAAGTATATTGCAGAAGATCTCGGTTTCAAGAATATTCTTTGACTATACCACCATTTAAAAAACTATAAATTTTATTCTATGATTTTAGTAGTATGAGTTCAGGAAGAGAAATACATGCCCCTAGAGGAAATAAATTAAATACAAAGGGATGGGGGCAGGAAGCAGCTCTAAGATTACTTATGAATAATCTAGACCCAGATGTTGCTAAAGACCCAGATAACCTGATTGTTTATGGTGGTAAGGGAAAAGCAGCTAGGAATTGGGAAGCTTTTGATAAGATTGTTCAATCATTAAAGGAACTGGAAAATGATGAAACATTGTTAATACAGAGTGGAAAACCTGTCGGGATATTTAAAACGTCATCATATGCACCAAGGGTTTTGATTTCAAATGCACAGATAGTTCCAAGATGGGCAACTGATGATATCTTCTGGGAGCTTGAAAGGAAAGGCTTAACCATGTTCGGGCAAATGACCGCAGGTTCATGGATATATATTGGTACTCAAGGTGTTTTACAAGGAACTTATGAAACACTATCAGCTCTCGCTAGAAAAGAGTTTAAGAGCGATTCATTAAAAGGAAAATGGGTCCTTTCTTCAGGCCTTGGAGAAATGGGAGGAGCTCAACCCCTGGCAATTACTATGAATGAGGGAGTAGCACTTGTTGTGGAAGTTGATGAAAACAAAATAGATAGGAGAATTAAGGGGAAATATCTTGATTACAAAAGCAAGGATCTTAATGATGCATTAAAAATGAAGGATGAATTTCTCGAAGAGGGTAAGGCATATTCCATTGGCCTATTGGGAAATGCGGCTACTGTTTACACCAAGCTTGTAGAAATGAAAATTGTTCCTGATGTAGTAACAGACCAGACCGCGGCTCATGATTTAAATATAGGATATATCCCAGAGGGGTATACAGTGCAGCAGGCTATGGAGGAAAGCCAGAAAAACCATGAAAAGTACATAAAAGAAGTTTACCAATCCATAGTTAAGGAAGTAAAGGCAATTATTTGGTTTAAGGAGCATGGTGCTAAAGTTTTCGATTATGGGAACAACTTGAGAACAAGGGCCAAAGAGTGGGGTTATGAAAGGGCCTTTGAAATTCCAGGTTATGTACCTGCTTACCTAAGAGATCTATTTGCTATTGGTTCAGGACCATTTAGATGGGTAGCTCTATCTGGTGAACCTTCTGATATCTATAAGATTGATGATGCTATAATTAAGAATTTCTCACATGATGAACATTTAGTAAAATGGATAAGACTCGCTAAGGAAAAGGTGAAGTTCCAAGGCCTTCCTGCTAGAATATGCTATGCCTCATATGGACAAAGGGAAGAGATAGGGCTTCTCATCAACGATATGGTTAGGGATGGTGAGTTAACAGCACCAGTAGCAATTGGAAGAGATCATCACGATACTGGAAGTGTTGCCTCTCCATTTAGGGAAACAGAAGCCATGAAAGATGGTAGTGATGCCATAGCTGACTGGCCAATTTTAAACGTTTTGCTCAACGCATCATCCGGAGCGACTTGGGTTTCACTCCATCATGGTGGTGGAACAGGCATTGGGAACTCTATCCATGCTGGATTTGTACTTGTGGTTGATGGCACTAGGGAAGCTGAGGAAAAGGCAAAGAGAGTCCTAAATGCAGACCCGGGGATAGGAGTTATAAGGCATGCTGATGCCGGGTATGAAGATTCTATAAAACTAATTAAGAAGGGAGTTAAATTTAAAACTCCATATTTCTAGAGACATTATCCATGATACATAGAGTTTGCCCTCAGTGCGGTTCCGAAAATATAGATTTCGAAATAGGTTTCATAACTGGCAAATACAAATGTAACAATTGCGGTTACGTTGGATCTGTGATTTTTGAATTGGACGACAAAAACCTTGAAAAATTTAGAAATGAACTGAAAAAATAGCATAAAATTAAATAATCGAACTTCGATTATATTATATGAATTTTTTTCAAGAAATAACCTTACAAACTGGTGGATTAAGTTTAGGAGAGGAGGTCCTTATTTTTATTGTAGCTATAATTATATTGGCTTTCCTTTTCTATTCGATAAAAATAGTTAAAGAATACCAGAGGATAGTAGTGTTCAGATTTGGAAGAGCTCTTGCTGAAAAAGGACCTGGTATAGTGTTTATTTGGCCCATAATCGATTACCCAGTCAGAGTGGATCTAAGAGAAAAATTCCTTACCGTTCCTCATCAAACTTGTATAACAAAAGATAATGCTCCTGTTGACGTGGATTTTATAATCTACTTCAAGGTTGTTAATGCTTCCGATTCAGTGATTCAGGTACAGAACTTTGAAGGTGCTGCTTTGGGTATTGCAACTACAACTTTGAGAGCTGTCATTGGAGATATAATGCTTGATGAAGTTTTATCAAAAAGGGAGAACATAAATGCCATCCTGAGAACAAAATTGGATGAGGTTACTACAAGATGGGGAGTTAAAATAACTAACGTTGAAATTAGAGAAATATTACCACCTAAGAATGTTCAGGATGCCATGATATTACAGATGAGCGCGGAAAGAAGCAGGAGAGCTGTTGTTACAGAGGCGGAAGGTAAAAAGGCAGCCGCAATCACAGTTGCAGAAGGTGAAAAGCAGTCTAATATTCTTAGGGCTGAAGGAGAAAGACAAGCTGCAATATTAAGGGCAGAAGGTTATGCTCTGGCATTAACTACCATATACAATGCCGCTAAGCAGATAGATAACAAAACACTGGCATTACAATACCTTGATGCGCTGAAGAACATTGGATCAAGCCCATCTACGAAGTACGTAATACCAATGGAATTTACCGAGTTAGTAAAGCCCTTTACAGAGACATTAAAGGGTGCGAATGATAATAATACCAAACAATAATTACATACCATGTCACATGAACTAACATTGATTCAAAGATATGGGTTCAGAACCATAATCATACTTATTTTGTTATTTGTATTTTCAACATTCTTACTTTTTGAATATATTATCACAGGCTATGTGCACACTACAATTCTAATTCTTTCCATTCTTTTTTATTTTATAACCGCTGTACTTTTAGTTGGATTTAGCCTTACTAGAGTTAAAAAGATAAATAAAAGGTATTTCACCATGGATAGCCTTATAGGTAAAACAGGAAAAGTAATTAAAGCTTGTAAACCGGGTGAAAAAGGATCTGCTACTGTAGCATCCGAGGATTGGAGTATTGAAAGTGATGAGGAGCTCTTTGAGGGTGATACCATTGTAGTCATAGGTGTTTTGGAAGATAAGGTAACACTTAAAGTAAAGAAAATATGATTTTAATTAATTTTTTTAACTTTGATTTTTCCTTCGTTGTATTCTAATACAACCAACTTCTCCCCTGCTTTAATTGTTTCATCAGAGGTTGCAGTCCAATCCTCAGATAAAACATTTGCAACTCCTTCCTTCCCTGGAATTATATCAGTTTTAGCTACTCCATTTTTACCAATAATCCTTTCTGGGCCTACCTTGGCTGGAGCTCTCATGGCTGCCTTTCTTAGTGCAATTAAATAGATTGCACCGATTGGTAAAAGTGTTGCTTCTACAGCAATTAAGGCATAATTTCCAAATGAAAGATAAGGAACATTGGATGAGTAAGGGATATCAACTGTCATTAATAGACTGCCAGCCACTGCTAAAAAAACTCCTGAAAGCATTGCCAAACCGTGCCCCAATTTTATTTCAAGGAATATCAGTGCCATACCGATAAATATCATGAGAAGCCCAACTGGTTGGGCACCTATTAACTCTGAGCCCCATAGACCTATGGCTATTGAAATTAAACCAAGAACACTTAAGAGTATGGAACCATGATATATGTCAAGGAGTATAGCAATGGTACCGATGAGAATAAAAAATCCGGCAACAGTGGAATTACTGATAAAGGATTCGAATTGCTGTACCGGACTTTCAGTAAAATTTATATCATTATAACCTGAATATCCCAAAATATTTTTTACCTGCGATAAAGAATTTGCTATACCGTTTATGATATTAACTTGCAATGCTGATAGCGCAGAATATGCCGTATTATTTTCAACCATTGTTGCCACTGCTGACACATTTCTACCATGACTTTGAGCAAGCGCTATCATATAAGCCAAAGAGGCATTGACTACGTGTTGCTCTTCTAATGCTGTGCCGCCTATTATATAGGGTTTTGAGGGGCCTATAAAACTTCCATTTCCCATAAATATGTTGTCAGAGGCCATAGCAATGTATGATCCTGCCGAGGCTCCCATGTCTCCTGGTGGGATATAGGTTGTAATACTAATCTGTGACTCCGCATTTGTTATCATGGATGCAATAGCAAATGCATTTTCTAGATAGCCCCCCGGAGTATTCATTATTATTATCACAGGATAACCATTCTGTTCAGCATACGTTAACGTACTTTGAAAGTAGTCCTGAGCTCCAGAATCTACCGTGTAATTAAATTCTATTATTACAACACCTTTCTGATTAGCTGAAGCTAATTGGATTGCACAAATCAATACTATCAATATGGAAATTAAAATGACTAGAGGAACCTTCATAATTTTTAAACAAAATTAAATGAATAAGGATTTCTAAACTATACCGAGTTTTTAAATATCCTCATTGCATAACTATTTATGCCTGAAAAACCGGTTATTAATTGGGGATTAGAAGGAGTTTATGTCAATGAAAGTTCAATATGCAAAGTTGACGGACAGAATGGAAAACTTTGGTACAGGGGTTATAAAATTGAGGATTTAGCTAAATATTCTAATTTTGAGGAAGTTTCATATCTACTCCTATATGGAAAATTACCTACAAAGGAAAATTTAGAAAAATTTCAAGAAAAATTGAGAAGCAGGAGGGATATTCCTGACGAAGTTTTAGCGGTCATAAAAACCATGTCAAAGAGAGCTCATCCTATGGATGTACTTAGAACTGTGACCTCAATGTTATCCATGTATGATAATCAGGTTATGACAAGAGATATGGCCTTAAATGAAGATAAAATCATAACCCTAATAGCAAAACTTTCATCATTAACTGCTGCAATAGGCAGAATCAGAAAGGGTTACGATTATATTGAACCAGATGAAAAATTGGATCATGCCCAGAACTTCCTATACATGCTTCACGGAAAGAAGCCCAATGATTCCGACAGGAAAATTATTGATTTAATGTTCATATTGCACGCAGAGCATAGTACCAATGCATCTACTTTCGCATCCCTTGTGACCGCTTCAACCTTGGCAGATGTTTATTCATCAGTTATCTCAGGTATCTCTACATTAAAGGGTCCTTTGCATGGTGGTGCAGATGAAGCTGCCCTGAAAATGATGTATGCCATTGGTGAACCTGATAACACTGAAAAATACATATTGGAAGCACTGGAGGGTAAACAGAGAATTATGGGCTTTGGTCACAGGGTTTACAAGGTTTACGATCCCAGGGCAAAAATTGTGAGGGAGTATTTGGAAAAAAGGTTGCAGGAAAAACCCACTGAAGAGGTAAGGAAGCTGCTCCAGATTGCCCTGAGAGCAGAAAAACTTATGATAGAAAAATTGGGTAATACTAAAGGAATCTGGCCAAATATAGATTTCTTTGCTGGACCACTTTATAGATCTGTTGACATTGAAGCTGAACTGTTTACACCAATTTTTGTTTCATCAAGGATATCGGGTTGGGGCTCACACATATTGGAATACTGGCAGAACAACAAGCTATTTAGGCCTCTTGAGTGGTACATGGGAAAACTGGATCTTCAATACATCCCCATAGAAAAGAGAACTGAATGATTTCGATATAAAAATTTAATATTCTATTCTAATTAAGGTGTTTGCATGGCAATATATCAGGGTAGGGCTAGAGTAAAGATTTCAGGCGGAATACTTAGGAGATTAAGGCATAAGAGAAGGTTCGAGCTCGGAAGGGAACCAACCAATACAACAATAGGATCAACAAAGAGAAAAATAATTAGAACAATGGGGGGGAACTCAAAAGTTGTCCTGTTGCGTGTGGAATATGCAAACGTTACAATCCCCAATGAAAAAAAGACAGTTAAAGCAAAAATCTTGCATGTTAAAGAAAATATAGCAGATCCTCACTTTGCGCAAAGGGGAATTATTACCAAAGGCGCAATCATAGAAACAGATGTAGGTATTTGCAGGGTCACATCAAGGCCAGGCCAACATGGAAATGTAAATGCAGTCTTATTGAACAAATGAAAAGAATAATTTGGGAAGCATATTTTGATCCCTCAATTTCAAGGAAATATGGAAGAAGAGTAGCCAAGGGTCTAAATCATCAGAGAATAGAAGAAGTTTTAAAATCCATGGGTTTAAATTTTAGCGTATCAACTGCTAAGTATCCAAGGCTCCCCTGGAAGGAATATAAGAGGTATGAGGTTGAATGGGAAAAGCCTAAATGGATCTTAATAAAAGAGATAGAAAGAAGGTTAAAGACTTCATAACATCAGTAGATTTTATAATATAAATTTGGATTTAGCAATAGATATGGAAATAATTGATTTTTATAAGGGAGAATTAGCTGATTCATTCTTTTACAGAGAATTAGCTAGAAGGGAGAAAAACCCAAATCTCAAAGAGAAACTGCTGGAATTAAGCAAAATTGAGTCCGGACATGCAAAATTTTGGGAAAGTATGCTGAAAAAATATAATGTACCCTACGACTCTAAAATAAGTACCACAAGGTTGAGATACCTCATTTTCCTCAAAAATCTTTTTGGAATATCTTTTATAATAAATTTCTTAGAAGGTGGGGAGGCAAAAGCCATAGAAGATTATTCAAAATTTGCTGATCAAACCAATGATCCTGAAATTAAATTAAAGCTTCAAGATATAATAGAAGATGAAAAGAACCATGAACAAGCTTTTATTCAAATGAGCCAGGAATTTTCATCCAATGCTGAAAAAACCAAGGATTCAATATATGGCATGTCTGATGGATTGATCGAAGTCTTAGCAGGCGTTGCTGGACTTACTGGAGTTCTCTCTAACAACTTTTATGTATTCATAGGTGGTCTTATTTTTGCCATTTCCGGAATGATATCCATGACCATAGGTGCCTTTATCTCAACACGAGCATCTTCCCAGATAAAGGGTGGAGATAATGAATATTCCTCAATACGCGCCGCTGCCAACACAGCATTTTTCTACTTCATTGGGGCAGTATTTCCGCTTATTCCGTTCATATTCTTACCAAAATACATATCTTTGGCGATTGCTATTATATTGGCATTAATAATAGATGCCCTTGCAGCCAGCGTAATTTCAATTTCTTCAAGGGGAAATTTAAGAAGGGATGTATTGGTTTCTTTGGCTTTAATATCCATAGGTATACTTGCCACATTCTTGGTGGGAGAAATAGTACACCATTTCCTTGGCAATATAATTTGATTTCACTCCCTTTTGAATTTTCCCATTATTTCAGTTTTACCCACGATATATTTCTCTATCTCACCATAGAATTGTTCTCTCTTTAATCCTTCTTTGAATTTTTGTTCCGTGGATAGTGCAAAGAGTTTAAAATAATACCTATGGTATCCATGACCTATGGGTGGGCATGGACCGTTGTAACCAAATTTCCCGAAATCATTTTTTCCTTGTGTAATACCATTTATGAGATTCGCCTTTTTTTCTATGCCTTCATTCAAACTTGTTACATTTAGAGGAATATTATAAATTATCCAATGTGTGAAAATACCCACGGGGGCATCAGGATCTTCCATTATTAAGGCAAATGTTTTTGTTCCGGCTGGATAATTTGTCCAACTCAAATCGGGGGAAACATCATCTCCTTCGCATGTGTATTTTCTGGGTATTTCACCGCCATCTTCAAAAGCCTTCGTTCTTAACTGCATAGTTAGAATATCTATTTTCCATTATATAACAGTTAAGAACTGTTCTAATTCTATTATTACGGCCCCCAAATTGAAATTAGTGCTTGGAGATTTTATTTCTGAAATTAACTGCTATTTCAATATATTCGTCCAGAGAAGATGGATTAGCCATGGAAGACCTGTTAAGTGCTTTGTCGGGGCTTATACCCATAAAAAGTTTCTTAATAGGCACTTCCATCTTCTTTCCATTTATAGTCTTTGGTATATCTTTCACATATATGATCTCATCAGGTATATGTCTTGGTGACAATTCTTTTTTTATGGTTTCTACGATCTTATTTCTTAGTTTTTCTGGATCCACTTCGCCTTTGGTCACAACAAATAAAGGCATATAGTAGTCACCTCCTTCCAGCTCTACACCTATAATTAAACTTTCCTTTACCTCCGGAATATTCTCAACAACTCTATAAATCTCTGCAGTCCCTATTCTTATGCCTCTTCTTTTTAGGGTTGAATCTGACCTACCTAGAATTATTGCTGTTTCCCTTTCTGTTATAATTATCCAATCCCCATGATTCCAAATTCCTGGATATTTACTCAAGTATGTTTCAATGTATCTTGAGTAGTTTGAATCATTCCAAAGAAATACTGGCATAGATATGTAGGGTTTTGTAATCACAAGTTCACCTGTTTCATTAATTAGGTCATTCCCATGATCGTCATATGAATGTATGTCTGCACCTAAATTTATACATTGCAGTTCACCTTCGTAAACCGGTCTGGTGGGACATCCTCCCAGAAAAGCCGTACATACATCTGTTCCACCGCTTATTGATGCTAGCCAAACATCACTTTTTACTTTATCATACACATATCTGAAGGCTTCCGGAGGTAATGGTGACCCTGTGGAACCAATTGCATAGAGATTTTTTAAATTGTACTTTCCGATAATATCCAGTTGCTCCTTCATACAGTATGTAAGAAAAGCTGCACTGGTTCCAAAGAATGATATTCCTATTTCATCTGCCAATTTCCAAAGAGAATCTGGATTAGGATAAGTGGCACTTCCATCATAAGTTATTGCTGAAGCACCGGTTCCTATAGAAGACAACAGAACATTCCACATCATCCAACCAGACGTGGTGTACCAGAAAAATTTTTTTCCATAATTTAAATTATAATGAATTTTCAGTAACTTAAGGTGCTCTAGCAATATGTTACCGTGGCCATGAACAATAGCCTTTGGAGGGCCTGTAGTGCCCGAAGAATACAAAATCCAAAGGGGATCATTGAAATTTAATCTTTCATAGCTAGGAGTTTTATTCTCCTTTAATATATCACTCATTTCTGTAAATTTTCTTGTTGAACTATTATTATTATCTGTTACGAGAATTACCTCTTTTATGCTTTTAATTTTCTCAGTGATTTTGTCAATCATCTCTTCTTTCCTGAAGACCTTTCCATTATACTGGTATGAATCTACCGCAAAGAAAATTTTTGGTTCGATTTGTGAAAATCTATCTAATATTCCCTGTAATCCAAAGTCCGGTGAAGAACTGGACCATATTGCACCTATGGATGATGTCGCAAGTGAGGCAATGATGGCTTCCGGAATATTTGGTAGTATAGATGCAATTCTGTCTCCCGGTTGAACTCCCTTATCTTTAAGATATTTACCTAAAGCACCTACGGACCCCTTCAACATATATAATGAGATTTTTGATTGAAAGCCGTTCTCATTGTAGCCATATATTGGGAAATCGGCTATTTTTTCCCTTTCCAGAATATTTTCAGCATAATTTAGCCTAACTTTTGGAAACCATTTCTGGTAAGGCATGGAGTCATTTGAAATTACAATGTCAGCGGAGCCATCATGTATTATTTTAAAATATATGAATAGTTCTTTCCAGAATTCTTGATAATTCTTCACCGACCACTTCCTAAATTGAACATAATCCTGAAATTCTATCGAATATTTATTTTCAATAAACTTCTGAAATTTTAAAAATTCACTTTGCTCTATGAATTCACGAGATGGATTCCATAGAATTTTAGGATTTTCCATAATTCCTCCTATGGCTCTAGGTATTCCTTTGAAAATTTCTTCAACCGGTTCAATTCATTTGGTTTGAATATTCCATATTCTGTTATGAATCCTGTTACATATTTATTAGGAGTAACATCAAATGCTGGGTTGTACGCGCTTGATCCATCAGGTGCAATAAACTCGGAGCCTATCTTCTTTACTTCATCCTCAGACCTCTCCTCTATGGGAATTTTTGACCCATCCTCTATACTAAAATCAAAGGTGGTGATTGGAGCTGCGACATAGAACTCTTTCCCGTGTTCATGAGCCAGTACCGCCTTTTCATAGGTTCCTATTTTATTTGCAAAATCACCGTTGGAAGCTATTCTATCAGCTCCTACTATCACCATGTCGATCTGATCCCTTGAAAAAAGAAGTCCAGCAGCGTTATCTGCTATGATTTTATGTGAGATTCCTTCCTGAAGTAATTCCCATGCTGTTAATTTTGCACCCTGAAGCCTTGGCCTTGTTTCGTCTACCCAGACAAAAAGTTTCTTTCCAGTTTCCTTTGCAATTCTAATAGGGGCTAATGCAGTTCCATAGTCTACTGAAGCTAAAGCACCTGCATTACAATGAGTTAGAATCCTCGTTTGATTTTTTATAACTTCATTGCCATTCAGTCCAATCTTTCTGCTTTTTTCTACAATGGAATCTACGTATTTCTTTGCATATTCTTCCTCTTGACCTTTATGAGATAGAACATAATCCACTGCATAGAAAAGGTCATATGCAGTTGGACGTGAAGATTTTATGAGTCTAGCTGCATTGTCTAAATCTTCCCCAAGTACCTTAGCTTGTGCTATTCCATAGGCAGCAGCAGCACCGATTGATGGGGCTCCTCTAATTGCCATGTCCTTAATTGCATTGTATAGTTCCTGTGTATTTCTTATATCAATTATTTTTAATTCCTTTGGTAACAACCTCTGATCAATCATTTTGATTACTGGACTTTCATACCAGACGGCCCTTATTTGCTCAATTTTTCCATTTAAATTTACTTTCATAATTCTCAAATAAGTGACATTATAAATTATTTGCTTAGGAATTACATATGGGAAAATGTTAATATTAGTTTCATCATAAATGGTTTGTGGATCTGCCCTTAGCCGAAAAATACAGGCCTCAATTTCTAGATCAGCTGAAAAGGGATAAAGCAATAGAAGAAATTAGAAAATGGGCTAGGGCATGGAAGGAAGGAAAACCTATAAAGCCCGGGTTATTGATTTACGGGCCGCCTGGAACTGGAAAAACGTCTGTAGCAATGGCACTTGCCAGAGAAATGGGCTGGGAATACTATGAATTAAATGCCTCCGATGTAAGATCAAAGAAGTTATTGGAACAGACCGCTATTTTGACCTCACAATACTTTCAACTATCTGACCATCCTTCTAGGCAGAAATTAATAGTTCTTGATGAAGTAGATTCACTCTACGAAAGAAACGAGCAGGGTTATGATACAGGGGGAAAATCAGCAATTCTACAGTTATTAAACAGCACTCAAAATCCAGTAGTACTAATAGCAAACGATCCATACCAGCTAAAAAGCAGTACAACAGGTAGACAGATTGCAGATAAATGCCTTGAAGTGAACTTTCAGAGGTACAGGTCCACTCAGATTTATTCAACGTTGAAAGAGATATGCTTTAAAGAAAATATGAATTGCCCAGATGATGTATTAAAGGACATCGCAGAAAGGGCTAATGGCGATATGAGAGCAGCGATAAATGACCTTGAAGGTTTCAATGCAAATTTCAGAGGTGAAACGAGGGATCAGACTGAAAATATATATTCATTAATAAATGATGCTATCTTTGGAAGAAGAGATTTTCAGGAAATAAAGATTGGAATGATAAACTTGGGGGAGGATCCAAACAATCTTATTCTCTTCTTTATTGAAAATATATTCAAACTAAATGATGACAAGATGAAATTTCATGAAGCTTTGGAAAGGCTAGCAAAAGCCGATGTTTTCTTGGGAAGGGTCTTAAGCAGGAACAATTATGCAATGTGGGGATATGCCAATGACCTTATTTCATCAATTTCCACAATGAAATTGCCACATAACAAAAATTATAGATTTTCTTACCCAAATTTAATTAGGAAAATGGCTGAATTAAGAACAAGCAGAAACATAAGGAGGAACATTTCTGCAATGGGGGGTAGGTATGTACACAAATCTTCAAATTTCGTTTCATTAAATATCCTACCTATCATTGCATCGATTTCAGCCAAAGACGAGAAATTTAAGAATAAAATGAAGGAAAGGTTTGGGGATATTTTTGAAGAATTAGAATCTATTGAACCCTAATTTTTCATAAAGTGATTTCAGAGTGCCACTAACCTTTAAAACTCTAATACCATTTTTATCGAGGTCCTTTTTTAATTTCTCCAGATTGAAATGTTTAACTGCTAAAAAATCTATGCCCTTGTATCTGACGATTCTACCTTCATATTTTCCTAATAAACTTTTAAGCAAAAAGAAATTTAATGGTTGGACATACAAATATCGTCTGCGTCCAACCTTTGATTTTACAGTCATTTAATTGTTGTTATTTTTTCTAAATCTTTCTTAAGTATTTTAACAGCCTGAACTATTTCTCCTTTTTCTTTTGCACCTGTGCAAACCACTTTTCCAGATCCAAATAGTAGGAGAACAACCTTTGGCTCTTCTATCCTATAAACTAATCCCGGGAACTGTTCGGGTTCATACTCTACATTCTCCAAACCCAGAGACATTGCTATGTTTGTGAGGTTTAATTGCATCTTTAGATCGTATACAGCAACTATATTCTGAACTACAATTTCGGGATTATTGTTCACATTAATTCCAGCCTTTTTCAATTTATCAACGATAGTCCTAATGGTCTGATTGACTGCATCTATAGTCTTAGCCCCTGTACAGTTAACCTTCCCTGACCTAAATATTAGAACTGCTGTTTTTGGTTCCTGCAGCCTGTAAATTAATCCCGGAAACTGTTCGGGTTCATACTCAGACCCTTCCAACGCAAGTGCTATTTTACTTAAATCAAGCTTATCTGCCAATGATGTTGATGCCACAATATTCTCTATTGCAATTTCCTCTTCCTCTGACATAATTATCGAACTTTATATACCCTATATATATAAAATTTTGCAACTTTTGGGTAAATTCCTAATTTTAGCCAGTATAATATTGCATATTTACTTTTATCTAGATACCTCCCAAAATAGTAATTTATGGATTCAATCTTCTTTCACTCTTCTTAAAGCGGGGAAAATTTTTCAATAATTACAATATAAAGTTTCATTGAGAACACTAACAATAAGTGGGAAGATCGGCATTCCGAAATTGAGGGAAATTTTTAATGCGATAGTGGATGAAATAGAATTTGAAAAAGAATATAAAAGTGCAGAGAAGTCCATAAATTTATTGGCTGGATCTAAATTTATGTTCAGAACAGGAGATTATGTAGGAGTAGTTCTTTTGATAGAGACCAATGAAAATTTCCAGAGGATTGAAGTTGTTTCACTTGGTGGTGGTAAAGGCATATTTAATTTAAAATACGGAGCAGGTAAGTCCATAGAAAATTCTATTCTTCGAAATATAGAAACTGTGGCAAATAAAATGTCCTTAAGATTTGAGGAAGAATAACTTTAAAATTTTGCTTGAGTAAAATATTGGAATATGTTTTATTTAAAAAAGTCATAATGAAATGAGAGTCATGACAGAAAAAATCAAAATGAAAAATCCTGTGGTCGAAATTGATGGAGATGAAATGACAAGGGTAATGTGGAGATGGGTTAAGGATAAATTAATACTGCCATTTGTGGATTTAAAAACCGAATATTATGATTTAGGCTTACCCAACAGGGACAGAACAGAAGATAAAGTAACATATGAAGCTGCGAATGCAATTAAAAAATGGGGTGTCGGTGTTAAGTGCGCAACTATCACCCCTAACAAGGAAAGAATTAAAGAATACAATCTTAAAAAAGAATGGCCTAGCCCAAACGCTACTATTAGGAAAGAGTTAGATGGAACAGTCTTCAGGGCTCCAATAATACTTAACAGTATTAAACCTGCTGTAAGATTCTGGAAAAAGCCCATTGTTGTAGCTAGACACGCTTTTGGTGACATTTACGACAATACGAGTCTGAGATTTAGTGAAGCAGGTACCGCTGAGATAATATTTAGAACTAAAAAGGGTGATGAGATTAAGGTAAAAATGCCAGAGTTTAAAGGCCCAGGAGTTTTACAGTCCATATATAATATAGATGAATCCATTTACGGTTTCGCCAGGGCCACTTTTAATTACGCTCTTGCTATGAAGCTTGATTTATGGTTTGCTTCAAAAGACACTATATCTAAAGTTTATGATGCCAGGTTCAAGGAAATATTCAATGAGGTTTATGAGAAGGAATACAGAGAAATGTTTGCAAAAGCAGGAATTAACTATAGCTACTTCCTTATTGATGATGCAGTAGCCAGAATAGTAAGGAGTGAAGGGGGTATGGTCTGGGCATGTAAAAATTATGATGGTGACGTATTTTCAGATTTTGTCTCAACAGCTTATGTAGGAAGCCTAGCTCTGATGACGTCTGAACTTATGTCACCCCATGGATACTATCTTTCCGAAGCTGCTCACGGAACCGTGCAAAGACATTACTATAAATACATAAAGGGAGAAAGGGTCTCTTCGAATCCCACTGCATTAATATTTGCTTGGACTAGGGCACTAAAGAGAAGGGGAGAGTTGGATGGAACACCTGAGCTTGTGGAATTTTCTAACAAATTAGAAATGTCTGTGATTAAAACCATAGACAAAGATGGAATTGTTACCCAAGACGTAGCAAGGATTATGGATCCACCTTCTGACAAGTTTGTATACACTGAAGAATTTATTGATGCAATAAACAAAAATTTGATTGAATTAATGAAATAAATTAATTCATTAATTTTAAATTTAATAATATTTTATACCTTGATGCCTGAAAAATTGAGGGGCTTTAGGGATTTCTATCCTGAAGATCAGGAAATAAGGAGGGAAATTTTCGAGACCATGATGGAGGAATGCAGGAGATTTGGATTCAGGGAAGTAGATGGCCCTTCTATTGAAAGCGTAGATCTCTATGCCCATAAGTCTGGGGAAGAAATAATGGGTCAGATGTTTAATTTTATTGATAAGGGTGGAAGGGAGGTAACATTGGTCCCGGAGTTTACTCCAACACTGGCTAGAATGGTTGCTTCTCGTAAAGATCTGATAAAACCCTTGAAATGGTATACCCTTGCAAAATTTTGGAGATATGAAGAGCCACAGTCTGGAAGATTTAGAGAGTTCTATCAGTTGAATGCTGATATTTTGGGTTCTGAAAGCTTGCATGCTGATGTAGAAGTTCTTAATCTTGCTGGTTCTATTATGAAGGGTCTTGGCTTAGGAAACAAGGTAAAACTAAAAATGAGTTCCAGGACTTTGCTAGACGATATTATTAAGTATCTGAATATAGAGAAAAAAGATTCATTGTATTATCTCTTGGATAGATGGATAAAGATAAGTGATAAAGAAAAAGACAGCCTAATTAGTGAGATAGGAATTTCTAAAGAAAACCTGGAATTAATAGTAACGGGTAAGATAATAGATGAATTGAAATCACCAAATTTGGATAGGTTGATTAAAATTATGGATGAATTTAATGAATATGGCACTATTAAAATAGAATTAGACCTTAAAATAGTAAGGGGCTTGGCCTACTATACAAGCACGGTTTTTGAGATTTGGGATTTAGATGAAAAAATGCGTGCTATAATGGGTGGAGGGAGGTATGATAATATTATAAGCCAAATGAACGGTGATTATACTCCTGCTGTTGGTTTTGGAATGGGAGATGCAGTAGTAGAGAACTTATTGAAAAGGGAAGGACTTTGGTATGAAAAGGAAAAGAAAAGGGTTTTCATATCCATTGCTGATGATAAAGGTAGAAAATATTCTTATTATGTATCTAAAAAATTGAGAGAAAGTGGAATTATGGTAGATTTAAATGTAACAGAAAGAAACTTGGGAAAGCAGATAGAATATGCTGCTAAAATGGGCTTCAAATATAGTATAATTCTAGGAGAAAGGGAGTTTACTAATAAAATCATAAGCATTCGAGACCTAATCACGGGAGAACAGTTCAGTATGAACTTGGAGGATGCTATAATTAAATTGAAAAATAGCTAAAATATAAATAATAACCCAATATTGGTAATAGAAAATGGATTCCATAGATGATAAAATAGTCCATAAAAAGATAGGAAGAAATACACAGTTAACGGTAAAGGAAATAATGGAGCTTGTTGAAAAATATAAGAGGGAATATCCGGATAGAGAAGTATTCTTTGATGGAGATGAGTTTGCTATCTGCTCGAGGAAAAAAGAAATGAAACCTTAAATATTAAATAAATTTCCAAAATGGCTTATTAATTCACCATTTTTAATCATCATGGAAATTTTTTCGATATAAGGTGTTAACGCAACATCACCTTGAAAATCTCCTAATTTTCCTCTAAGTTCCTTGAAAACCATTGTGAGATATTTTCCTGAAATTCCGTACATTAAGGAGGCCTTGTAGTTTACGAGTAATTCTATTGATATTATACCTATTAGGTTATCCACAATTTGATTCAATTTCCTGGCGCTGGTAGCTCCCATAGATACGTGATCTTCTTGGTTGGCTGACGTAGGAATGTTATCAATAGAAGAAGGAGTTGCAAGAACTTTATTTTCGTTACATAGAGCTGCTGCCACATATTGAGATATCATCAGGCCTGATTCTAGACCTGGATTGTTGGCAAGAAATGGATTTAATCCTGATAATTTTGAATCAAGGATCCTGAATATTCTTCTTTCTATTATATTCCCTAAATCTGTTAGAGCTATAGCTAAATAATCTGCTGCCAATGCTATGGGTTCACCGTGAAAATTGCACCCAGATATTGGTTCATTGAATATTAACGGGTTGTCAGTAGCTGCATTTAGCTCTCTTTCCAATGTTTCTTTAACAAATTTCATAGTATTCAGCACTGATGCCAGAACTGTTGGAGCACATCTCAAAGAATAAGCATCTTGTACCTTTGTTTTTCTTCCCCAAATTACCCCATCATTATCATTTGTAATTTTTGCTATAACTTCAGAGACTTTAATGAGTTCCGGAAAATTCCTTGCTTTAGCAAGTTCTAAACTCAAAGCTTTGTCTGTTGCTTTTAGGGTACTAAACGACCAGGCAGTAGAGATATATGAGTTCCTGATGGCTAATTCCGCATACCAATATGCGATTGCCATAAGAGACAGCATATAGGAAGTTCCATTTATTAGTGATAGCCCCTCCTTTTCTTTTAATTCCAAAGGTTTTATGCCTCTTTCTTTAAATACCTGTGAAGTGTTTCTTATTCTACCTTGATCTATAATCTTCCATTCACCTATCAGAACTAGTGCCAGATGTGCTAATGGTGATAGATCACCGGATGCTCCTACGCTACCCTTTTCTGGAATATATGGGATGATGTCTTTGTTTAAAAATTCAATAAGCAAGTCAATTAATTCCGGAGTAACTCCCGAGTAACCTTTAGCAAGTGCATTAGCCCTAGATAAAATTATTCCCCTTACAAATTCACGTTTAAGTGGCTCACCATAGCCAGTTGAATGCGATCGCAATAGATTGATTTGGAGCTCTCTTTCTTTAATTTCATCTATCCTTAAATTAACCAGTTCCCCAAATCCGGTGTTAATACCATATATTGGTTCTCCCTTAGAAATCATCAGTTCAACCTTTTTCCTATTTTCTATAACTGTTTTTCTGGCTTCATTGCTTAATTCTACTTTTTCATTATAAATTGCAACTCTGATGAAATCCTCTAAATTGAGGCTGTTTCCATCAATAACAACTACCATGATTTAGTAGATAACACAATAATTTATTTTTTATGTGCTAGTTCATTTGCACCAAATTCTTGATGCGACTAACCATAATTTTAGTATCTATGTAATTGGTAATTTTTTAAAAAAATAAGCAAAAGATTTGTATAAGAACTATATTTTGTTTAAATTGAAGTCTATTTTCTCGAAAAAATTTATATAACATGTGTACAATTAACAGTTTGAGGTGTTCTATTGACCGAAGAAAAACCTATTGAGGAAGTTGCGGAGCGTATAGCTCAGAAATCAGACAAGAAATTGAGAAAGGCCCTCACTCTGCAGGACCTTTTCTTCCTCTCTATGGGAGGAATAATAGGTTCTGGGTGGCTGCTTGGTGTGGCAGGAGGAGCTAGTATAGCAGGTCCAGCTTCCGTAGTTTCGTGGATAATTGGCGGAATTATTGTATTATTCATAGCTCTTGTTTTTGCTGAAATAGCCGGTGCAATACCTAAATCCGGTTCTATTGTTAGATATCCACATTTAGCGTATGGTTCTTATGCTGGCTTTATACTTTCATGGGCGTATTTGCTGTCGGCGGTAACTGTACCTACAGTCGAGGCAGAGGCAGTTCTAAGTTACGCTTCGGTTTACATACCAAATCTCTTTTATACAGTAACAGTTACAACACCTACAGGTACTCACCCTGTATCAATACTTACTGGTTTTGGTATATTCATAGGAATGATACTTCTTGTCGCCTTCTTCTTCTTAAATTACGCTGGTATAAGATTTCTAGGTAAATTTAATACAGTTGCTACATGGTGGAAGTTCATAATCCCTACTTTGACATTCCTTCTATTATTTGCTCTATTCCAGAAGAGTAATTTCACTATAACTGGATTTGCGCCTTATGGATGGAATAATGTATTCTATGCGATACCCGCAGGTGGAATTGTATTCGCTTATCTTGGATTTAGGCAAGCGCTTGAGTTTGGTGGAGAAGCAAAGAATCCGCAAAGAGATATTCCGAGAGCAACAATTTATTCAGTTATAGCCGCGATTTTGCTTTACACACTATTGCAGGTTGCTTTCATAGGCGCATTAAAATGGACTCCATCTGAGGTTGGAAATCTGACTCCCGGATCATGGCCCTCCATAACAAATGCTCCAGTAGGAAGTGCTCCCTTCTTCACAGAATTAAAGTACAGTGGATTGGCTGCACTTGTGGCTTTCTCATACTTCCTGCTTATCGATGCATGGATCTCTCCATCAGGAACAGGCTGGATTTATCTAGGTAATGGTGGCAGAGTTCTATATGGTATTGCTGCAGATGGATACCTCCCGAAAAAATTCCTTGATATATCAGAAAGAACCAGGGTTCCATGGGTAGCATTGATAGCCGCTTTGATAATAGGATTCATATTCTTCTTGCCGTTCCCATCATGGTATCTATTTGTTGGTTTTATTTCAAGCGCTACTGTTTTGACTTACGTAATTGGGCCCATAGCTTTGCATTCCTTTAGGAAGCATGCACCTGAAATAAAGAGGCCATTTAAACTACCTGGAGCATCAATTATAGCACCGATAGGATTCATTGGGGCCGGCCTTATAGTTTACTGGGCAGGTCTTGCAACACTAGCCCTAGTTTTTGGAGCGGTATTCATAGGTATTTCATTTTTCTATCTGTTCTATGCTCCCAACAAGCTTAAATTGAGTAAAGGTTATTCATATGCAGTTGGGTTAATCATACTAATAACAATGCTATTTACCACTTACTGGTCATATGCGAAAATAGATTACCCCCCTCCAAATGAGACCTATGCTCAGAATCTGCAAGCTTTCCTTCTTGTTTATATATTGGATCTCATTATAATTATAGGTACCACTGTGGCAACTTACTCAAAGGTCTCGCAAGAATATAGAGTAATGTTTAAATCATCAACATGGCTATTGGCACTAATTTTCGTAACCTTCCTTGTATCATACTTTGGCTCCTTCGGTGTAACTACAATTGTTCCTACGGCACCACAGGTTAGTTTCCTTGCATTCCCTTATGATACTGTCGTGATGATCGTAATATTGATTATAATATATGTTCTGGGCCTTAGAGCTGGCTACAAGACAGAAGACCTTCAGGCAATAATCGATGAACAAACAAATCCTGCAGAAGTTTTAGAGTAATTAAATTTATTAAATTATTTATTATTTTAATATTATGGATTTTGAATTAAGAGGAAAGGTTACAATAGGAATAGTTTACATAGATAATGATGCCTTTATTATTGACTCAGGAATTGACGAGAATGAGATAAGGAAGACACTTAATTATGTAACCTCGAATAATAAGAAAGTAAGGGCAGTATTACTTACTCATTATCACGCAGACCATTCGGGCGGAGCCTATTTTGCCAGAAAAAGAGGAGTGAATATATACGGTGACAGTGAAACCCAATATATACTAAAAAACCCGGATATAGCCCACATATTATTTTCAGGATTTTATAACGACCAATTTATCAGATCGAAATTTATTACACCACAACCAGTAGAAATTCTAAATTTGAACGAATTTAATTTTGGGGTTCCCCTTCAACCAATTGATTTAAAGGGCCATACTATGAAGCATACAGGCTATAAAATTGGGGATCTATTATTTGTTGGGGATGCTGTATTTTCTGAGGAAAATCTAGAAAAGCATCCTATTCCTTATTTTGTAGATTTTACTAATTTTAGAAATACATTAATAAAAATTAAAGAAATTGCCAATGGCAAAGTCATATGCAGTCACGGTGGTATTTTGGAAAACCCAACAAAGACTGTAAATGCTAATTTGAATAGATTGGAAGAAATAATACAATTAACCTTTGATTATTTGAAAGAAAATAAATCAATGGGCTATGTGATTAAGAGATTACTGGAACATTATGACATTCAAAGGGACAGTATAGCATATTTCCTAGATACTTCAGCTTTGAAATCCCTAATTGCTGCAAATTTTCAATTGAAATATGAAAATGGAGAGTTGATAATAGTTGATACTGCAAATACTAATTAGATGTTAAATTGATAATTTCCAATATAATTCTTGTTCTGATTTCAGATGGATTTCCATTAAGCGGTTGATACTTTATATTAACTAAATAAGTACTCAGTGTAACCTCCTCAATTAGAATATCTTTAAGTTTCGCTAGACCCTCTTTTTCTACAAAATTGCCCAAAGACTCCTTAAGTTTATTAAAATCTTTACCCTTTGGAACTTCAAATCTTATATTATCTAATCTATTTTCTGTATGAGTTACAATCATGGCTTGAATAACAATACTATTAGGCAATTTAACTATAGTTTCATCATTTCTTTTAATAACGGTATAAAAAATAGTAATCTCATCAACAACTCCTTTTATGGATGCTAGAAATTCATCTCTTGAAAAAAATTTAGGCGAGATAGTTGGCATTAAGAAACTGTACTGCCATGTGGTTATTTCCACGTATTCTCCGAGGACAAATGGCTTATTCCAAATTATTAAAATTCCGGCAAATAAATTAGAAAGTACCTGTTGGGCTGCTAAACCTATTATAACTGATCCAAATGCTGATCCTAATATGACAGAAGAAAGATCTATCCCCAGGGATGCAAGAACTGCCAATATTATAACAAAATAACTTAAAACAGATATAAGGAATAATAATGGTTTGGCATTCTTTTTTTCAAGGTTTCTTTCTAAAACATTCGCAAAGGCGTTTATTAATATCCTGAATATTATAAATAAAATTATTGCTATCAGAAATGCTGTTATATATCTGTCATATTTTACCTGTGCAATTAAAAAAATTTGCGATATCACAAATATAAATGCCAATAATATTGTACCTAATATTACCAGTCTCCAGAAAATCTTGCCAATATCTCTATAACTCACGCAAACCTATGAAATGATTATAGTTAATTTTTTCTCAATCTCCATAACTTGCTTCATAGAAAATAGAATATTTGGATAATTTAATTAATAAAATTTAAAAAATATTTCTTAATTATTAATTTCCTATTTATAAGAGTATTTTATTCCTCCTTAACATGGCTACATATGTCATCGAATATAAAAGATCCTTCTTTTCAAGAAGGGAGATTAGAGACATTTTTATTTCAGTGATAGCTCTTTCCATTGCGCTTGAATTGGCTTATAGATTTATACCTGTATACATCGGCTTAAGTATATCATTTCTTATGGTTATAACAGCTTTCTTTTTACATGAAATGGCCCATAAATTTACTGCCATAAGATTGGGAGCCTGGTCTGAATTTAGAATGTGGCCACTTGGAGTTCTACTGACACTTGTTACTTCTCTTCTAGGATTCATCTTTGCTCTTCCTGGAGCTGTGTATTTTGCCAGCTATAGGAATCCCAGAATAGAATCTAAAATTGCTCTAGCAGGACCAACAACTAATATAATACTCGGAATAATAATGCTACTGATCCTAATACTTATTAAGCTGCATGGTCTAATCCTTGTAGCGATAGGATATTTGGCATTCATCAACATATGGCTTGCTTTTTTCAATTTACTACCAATACCTCCACTAGATGGTAGTAAAATATTCCGATTCGATAGGTTGAATTGGGGGTTAGCAATAGCAGTATCTGGCGTAATGCTAATTTACTTTTGGCTGAATTTCAGTATAATATTGTACTGATAGAATTCATTTTCTTAATTCTGTAAATATGAACCAGGTATAATCTCCAATGTCTACATGTTGCTCTATTTTGTATTTTTTACCTTGAATATCCAGAAAATCTGAATTTTTTAAAATTTTCCATTCCTTAGTTCCTACCTGAAATCCTATACCATAATAAACAGGATTTTCGGAAAGTTTAATCATATCTTTTCTAATTCGCTCATTGCCTACCTTTATTTCCTCCACTGAAATTCCTCCTTATTAATATGAACACTATATAGATTATTATTATAATTAATGCGAATATGCCAATATAATTTACATATGAAATCAATTTGACATAGTTATAACCAACGATATATCCTATATAAGCTAATCCACCTGACCATATTATAGACCCTGAAAACGTTAACAATGAAAATTTAATGATATTCATTTCCGCTATACCTGCTGGTACGCTCATAAATGATCTCAGCCCTACAACAAACCTTCCTGCGAAAACTGTCCATTCACCCTTAGAATTGAACCATAATTCAGCACTTTCTAGATGACTTTCTCTTAAGCCAAAATATTTACCGATTCCTATTATTATTGGCCTCCCTCCAAATTTAGATATATAATAAAGAATAATATTTCCTATAAACCCGCCTATGGAGCCTGCCATCACATATTCGAAAAATTCAATTGGTTTACCACTTGAGTAAATGCCGCTTAATGGCATAATAATTTCAGATGGAAAAGGAATACCTAAACCTTCCAAAGTCATTAGAAATAATACTCCAATTGGGCCAAATTTACCTATTACTGAAAGGGAATAAGAAATCAAAGTTTGAATCAATGATGATATTGATAATATCACGTTTCAATAAATAAATTTCATATTAAATTTTTATGCAAGATAGCTCTATAGAAAGTGATGAACTATCTAAAACTTGATCCGTCATGGCTCGAAATAATTAACAAGAAATATTCCCAATATTCTCCGATAACAGATTTTTCTCCGGAAGGAGATACCACACCTTCGAAAATTAGCTGGTCTATTGCGAGAAAGATAGTATTGGATAGGGATAGATATAAATGTAGAGTATGCGGAAAAGCATCCATTTCTGAAGATTTTGATCAAATCTCTAGAATTAAGTTGGAAGTGGAGGTTCATCACATTATACCGAGAAAAATTGGAGGAAGTAATTCATTTAAGAATCTTATAAGTCTCTGTCATTCATGCCATGTTAGTACATTCAGTAATAGTTATTCAGGGATACCTGTTCTAAAATTGGATAAAAATGTAGAATTTTTTACGGATATTAAGTATCTTTATAAACGATTCCCTGCTAAAGAAAAACTATTCATTGATGAATACTTTATTAACGGAAAGATAATAAAATCTCCAAGCAAGATCTCTGGATATTTATGTGAAGCCAGCGATATCAGCCAAATTGATGAAACGGCTTCCCTGCTTAACCCTGATATTATAATTCTTAAAAATCCAAAAAATAATAAATTTATCAGGGGTTATTTATCCCCTTAAAACCTTCTTCTAAAGTTTCTTCCTCCAAAATCCCTTCTTGGCCTTCTCTCTGTTTCTTCCCTTGGATATTCTTTTTCACTCATATCCAAGGAATCATTAACTTCCTTAAGCTCGGTATCTGACTTCTTAATTGAGCCATATTTTCCGACATTTAATCTCATATGGCCCCTAACAAAGCTTACATACCCATTTTCTACAACTATTGTATCGCCTGGCGAAACCAAATTTGCTTGTTCCTCCCACAGAGACATTGTCACTTTTCCAGTTTCATCTCCAAGAACAGCTTCGGTTACACTTTTTGCTTCCCCATATCGGGTCTGTATTTGTTTAGGCTCCCCAACACTCAAAACCTTTGCCAAAACATTCACTTTTTTGGATCCCTGGTTGAGATCCTTTACTTTCGTATATTCTTCCATAGTCTATCAGTCCTTTTTTTTACTTAGGCATAAAGCCAAGTGGATAGCGTAACCTAGGATTTAAATCTTTTCATTACGGTGAAAACGAAAACTAATAATTCCATCTCTATATTCTATAATGTCTGAATCAAATTCCATAAATTGTTAACTAATAAATTATCATTCATTCTTTTCACTCTTATATGAATTTCATTCTGATATAAATTAAATGCGCAGTTAATTCATAAAATTCAATCATAATTGAATTATTCACTGCAATTCCTCCTTGAAAGGTATTACATTCCTTAATGTTATTAAATATTGAATGATATCAAATCTTAAATTTCGTTATGTTTAAATATGGATAATTTCTAACTCCAAAAGAGGTTCAAATGTCAATTGGAATTCATATAATAGCGGATCTTAAGGGTGTAAGCAGTGAAAAAATTTCAAGCGTTAATGAAATGAAGAAAATCATTGAGAATTCCGTTAAAGCAGGACATCTTACAAAAATCAGAAGTCATTATCATCAGTTTTCCCCTACAGGAGTTAGTGGAATCGTTCTGATAGCTGAGTCACATATAAGCTTTCATACATGGCCAGAATATGGCCTGGTAACCTTAGATGTTTTTACATGTGGACCTACTGAAGGCGCTGAAGCAGCCTTTGAATTCATAATGAAAGAGCTACAACCCAAAGAAACTGAATATAGAAAAATAGAACGAGGGATTGAATATCCAAGGGGAACTGTTAAGGGAAAAGTTGCTGTTGAAGTTTAGAAAATATATTCTATAAATTTTACTAGGGGCATACCGTCATCCCATTTCATTGAATATTTTCCATTTCTTGTTATTTCCATTTTTGGGATAACCTCTGCTATAATTCTGTATTTACCTTTAAATTCTAAATTAAAGGTAAATAACCTCCATGGATCACCCTTAATTCCTTTTAACCTAAATGCATATATTGGCATTATTCCCATCCTGCCCAAAAGCTTTACATATTCCTCAGCCTGTTTCTGTGACCTACCCGATGAAGTTGAAAAATTGAATATATTTTCTTTTGCACTTTTAACTTCGATGGGAAAACTAATATCATCCCTTAAAGCTAAAAGGTCAAAACCATGCGATCCTGCTGCCCTAACCACTAGGAAAGGATGATTAGATATTTTTATTCTCAGGATATCATCTAACCATGATATTCCTGCTACCTTATCAAATTCCCCAGATAAGATCGATTTTAGTTCTCTTTCGAAAATATAGCCATTCTTTGGCAAGCTTATCTTCCCTTTTCAGAACCCTTCATATAAAGGTAACCTAGGAAACTTTCAATTTGAATAATCTCTCTTCCTCCCTCACTAATTCTAAAGTCCACCTCACCCAACCTATAAGCTAAATCTGCCTTTACTGAATCAGGAACATTCAAATCAAAAATCACTCTGTGAAATTGTTCTACAACATCCTGTCCTGAAATACCCTGTCTAATTATAGAATCTTCAAGCATTTCCTTGGCCTTTATAATTTCCCCCCTTAAAGCAAGTTGGATTACATTTTTAGCCCACTCTTTATTAACAGTACCGGATGCTTCGTAGACTGCAGATGTTGTAATTTTTTCTGAAAAGGCTGCTGAAACTTGCAAAATGTTTATAGCCTTTCTCAGATCCCCCATGGACATTTCAGCTATTAGCTCAAGAGCATCATTATCGTATTTTATTTTTTCATTATTGAGTATTTTAATTAATGCCTTTATTATATCTTCTTTGGAAATCCCTTTAAATCTAAAAATAGCAGTACGGGATTGAATTGGTTCAATAATTTTTGAAGAATAATTGCATGAAATGATAAATCTTGTCGTCTTTGTGTAATTCTCCATGGTCCTTCTTAATGCTGCTTGCGCCTCGTCCGTCATATAATCGGCTTCATCGAGGAATAATATTTTGAATCCAAGGGGATTATTAGGCATTATTTTACAATATTCTTTAATGGTATCCCTTACTATTTTAATACCTCTATCATCTGAAGCATTCAACTCAAGAAAATTTTCTCTCCAACTATCTCCAAATATTTCCCTTGCTACTACCATGGCAGTTGTAGTTTTACCTGTGCCAGGTGGTCCTGCAAATAGCATGTGAGGTATATTCTTTTCCTTGATGTAACTCTTAATTCTTGATACTACTTGATCTTGACCTATTATATCTTCAATTTTTGATGGTCTGTATTTCTCTATCCAGAGATCTTCCATTTCAACAATATATTAATACACATTAAATAACATTTTCCTCCCTAAATTTAATTTTAATCTTTACACACTAACTTCAATCCAATTCTGGAATCAAACTACCATAATATCATATTAGTTCGTGAAATTGGATATAAAATCTTCATTATAGATTTCTGTTCTTTTTAAATTTCTTTATTAATTATATCTAAATTCACCCCTCATAAACATTTTATATTTTTATCTGTTTCCCTGTAAGGTAATCTTCATGGTTAGAAAACCAGCAAGGATGTATAGGAGACTTGAAGGGCCTGCATATACGAAGAAGGAATATATGGGTGGAGTCCCAAATCCTAGGATACAGCAATTTGTTATGGGTAATGTTAATGGAAATTACGATGTGGAATTAAGGCTTGTAGCTGAAGAAGATTGCCAAATACGACATACAGCGCTAGAAGCTGCAAGAATATCTTCAAATAGGCAGCTTATGAAAGATTTTGGTGAAAAAGGATTCTTTATGAGGGTTAGGCCCTACCCACACCATGTTATAAGGGAACATAAAATGGCAACTGGTGCAGGAGCAGATCGTATTTCAAGTGGAATGAGTATGGCATTTGGCAGACCTGTTGGAACTGCTGCAAGAATAAAAAGGGGGAATGTAATAATCATAGTGAGGGTTCCTAAAGGTGGTGAAGCCAAAGCTAAAGAAGCATTAAGAAAAGCATCTCATAAGATTCCAACACCGTCTCGTATCGAAGTTCTATATTTAACTCAGACCCAGGAACAATCTGCTGTTAATTAAATTTATTTTATAAAATTAAGCACGTTTTTAAATTCTTTTTTAATGAGTAAATAATCCTGTTCTTTTAAGGTTCTATTATCTAATGAAATTAATAATATTCCATTGATTCTGTTAATATAATCCTTTATGGTCGATATTAATTTTAATATATGCTGAATCCTCTCCTGATTTTGATTGTATATGTAATCGATGGAATCAATGTACACTAAACCCTTCTCTTTAAGATTTGTTCTTATATAATTATCTATTCTTGACAAATCAGTAGGGCTAACTGCATTTTCCATATTTTCATATGTAATATAGAAAATCTTTACGTTTGTGGAATTCACCTGGAACCTTAATTCTCTAGTAAAAACCAAAATTGGCAATGTTTTTGCCGAAACCTGTTCTATAATTTTCCTCCCCATGTTGTTGGATTCCTCTATTATTAGATATGATTCCCCGAAAGAAAATTTTATAATATTTCCAGTCTGATCAATTTCATTTTCAAGTTTTTCAATGAACTTTGAATCTATTCCCATGAGCTTTGCTAAAGTAATAGCTCTTTCAATTCCTTCTCTGTAACCGGACTGATAATCCTTACTTTTCATAGCTTGATTCTCTGCTTGCAATTATTTCTTGAATAAGTCTGGCTGCTAAAAATGGAGTATTTCCATTATCGAATAGGGGAGTAATTTCCACTATATCCAAAGCTACAATTCTTTTTGCTATTATATCAATAATTTCCAACATGTCCCATGTAGTCAATCCGAAAGGTTCTGGAGTACCTACCCCTGGAGCATAAGCTGGATCAATTCCATCTACATCTATAGAGAAATATAAATCGGTATTGCTGAAATCCATTATCTTTTTTAACGAAAGCTCTTTCCTCTGCCTAAAATCATATGATGAAATATATTGTTGCGTTCCATCATCAATTTCTTCTTGAGATACTGATCTAATACCTACCGATAGAATATTATTTATTCCGACTATTTCTGCAGCTCTCCTTGCCACTGATGCATGGGAATATATATTCCCCATGTAAGAATTTCTATAGTCAGTGTGTGCGTCTATAAATAGCACTTTTTTCTTTATTCTTTTGATAGCTCCGATAGAAATACTATGTTCGCCACCCAATAAAATAGGGAATTTACCATCCGAAACAATTTCATCTACTGCTGAATAAACTGCATCTATCATTTCCTCACTATCATGGGTATCATCTAAATCTCCCATGTCAAAGACAAGTGCGTCTTTTAAATTAAATCTGCTCCTTAACACAAAAGATTCAGCATTATATGATGCTTGCCTTATCGCATTCGGAGCCAGCTTTTCACCTGGCCTGAAAGAAACAGTGGAATCAAATGGGACGCCAAGAATTACGTATTTGGCGTCCTCGTAACTATCTATTGTATCACAAAACTTTAGATATGATGACATTTAGGCTCTCATTATTTTCCTTTTTCCCATAGATTCCCAATATTCTATTTCTTGTCCACTCTTAATTTTGTCTTTAAATTCTTCTGGTATAACTATATTAAACTGCTCAAAAGTTTCCATATCCATAACCAGTGCTTCATTTCCTTGAATTGATAGTACCTGACCTGTTTTCTTTTCTATTATTGGGACTTTAACTTTATGCTTTGTTGGATAAATTACGCTTCTTTTCTGATTATCAAATACACCAATTGCAACTATCCTTGCTTTTGCTTCACCGTGTTTTCCGGGTTTTGATGTTGTGATTTCAACTATCCTGCACGGTTCATCATCTATTAATATGTATTTATTTTCCTTTAGTTCCCTGACTTCTTGCTCTTGCCAACTCATGAGTTATCCTACCATTAATATATGTGTTTATTTAATTTCTTTGCTTGATTGTCTTTATTATATCGATCTTTGCACCGGCCCTCTTTAATGTGATGGATATATTGCAGTATTTTTCCTGTGATAGGTTTATCGCCTTTTCGAAATTATCAGGGTTGACATTTCCATATACAATGTACTCTAACTTTACATGCTCCAATACCTTTGGATGTTCCTTAGCCCTTTCACCTTCTACTTTTATCTCAAATCCTTCAACAGGTTCTCTCATTTTCTGTAGAATTGAAATTACATCCATACCTGTGCATCCAGCCAATGCCTGAAGTAATAATTCAGTAGGAGATGGGGCCACAGATTCCTCACCTGATGTACTTGAATCCATAACTATCGCGTGACCTGAGTCGCCTATTGAAATAAATTTTAATCCATCTATCCATTTCACCTGCGCTTGCATATTTACCTTATAACATAAAGTTAAAAATTATTTCGAGACTTTGAATGCCATAATAATTAATAATGGAATTCTCATAGCCCACTGTGTCCTTACTAGATATAATTTTCACTACAATACTGGCCTGGATAGTAGTATATTATTTAGCCATAAGATTCGGAAAAAAGTACTTTGCCCCTTACGGTCCGGCATTACTATTGAAAACATCTATAGGTATAAGGACTATAGAAAGGGTATCTAAGAATAAATTTTGGGATTATTTCCTGAGCGCATTTTATTACATTATACCCATACTTGGCTTCTTTACCATTATTTTACTGGTTTGGGAAGCTGTATTGGTGCTTTCCATCCCAAAATCTGAGGCCCTGCCGTTGACATACATTTTAGCCTTACCTGGAATAAATCCCGCAATTCCAATTTTATACGGAATTATTGGCCTTATAGTCGCCGTTGGTTTGCATGAAGCTTCTCACGGTATAGCTGCTAGAAGGTTTAATATAAAGGTTAAAAGCACAGGTCTGCTATGGTTAGTAATACCTATAGGAGCATTTGTTGAACCTGATGAAGATGAAGTTAAACAAAGAGATCCAAAGACGAGAGCAAAAATATTTGCTGCCGGTCCAGCTATGAATATTATTATTGCGATCATAACGATACTAGCCGCAATATCAATTGCTAATTACATTACGCCAGTTCCTGGAGCTGTTGTCTATGGCTCAATTAATCCTAGTTTTCAACCCGGTGAAATAATTCAATCTATTAATAATGTCAATATAACTAACTATTCACAAATTTTTTCTCTTTCTCTAACTCCCGGGCAAATGGTTAATGTAACTGTATTGAGCCACAATCCGAATATTCAAATTAACGGGATTAAGCTTTCCGCCAGCAATTATATAAATGTAAATGGTGTCAAATACTATGTATTAGATATAAAGACTTTTTACGGGCTCTATATAACTGGTTTAATCAAAAACTCCCCCGCTTACAATTCCACAATAAAAGTTGGCAGCATTTTGATTTCATTGAACGGCCAGTACATTGATAATTATTCAAATTTTTTGAAAGTGTTTTACAAGTATAAGCCCGGAAATGTTGTAACATTAACCACTATGTTTAATGGAAAATTAAACAACTATACAGTTACCTTAGGTTCGAGGTACAATTACCTCCTATCGCAAGGTGTAACACCTTCACCTGGAGATAAAAATCTTCCCTACCTTGGTGTGTATTTGGACCCCCTCGGATTGGAATACTTTGATCAGTATTCTTATTTGAATTTGATAAGAAACCCTCTTAACCAGGGTATTTTGGGACTATTTATTTACGTAGGTCTTCCACTGCATTTCGAAATGCCACTCCCTGATGCTCTCATGTATTCTTATGCTTCATCACCTTATCTCTGGACTTTAGAAGAAACATTTTACTGGTTATTCTGGCTTAATTTTGCACTTGGATTAACAAACGTTCTTCCAATAGTACCACTTGATGGAGGCTACGTTCTAATGAATATTCCGGCACTTAATAAAAATGAGAAACTTAGGAATTACATAGTAGCTACAGTTTCACTGATCATACTCTTCCTCATAATGTGGCAAATAATTATTCCAAGGTTATAGGTAGTGATTTCTGGATTCCACTTCCTTTTTCTTTAATTACAACATCAAAGTATGTAACAGGCAAAGAATCATTATCTGAGATTTCTCTGGCCTCCTTCTTGAATGATATAAAATTTGGGCAAAAATTACATTTTGATATTGAGCTTAACAAGAAATTACAGTTACCTTTTTCATAGTAAAAACACAACTCTTCAATCTTTCCCATTTTTTCACCTCCTTAGCCTAATCACCCAATATAAGGTCGGCATTATTGATAAAATAGAGAGTAACAAGCTCAAATAATAAGGTACATAATTACCGGTGTATTGTATGACCAAATTTGAATTACCTTGTGTTTGCGAAATAATATAACTTTCACCTGGCGCCAGATAAATTTCATTGGAGGGATTGATTGATTGATCATTTAATACGATCTTTGTGCCGCCCTGAGATGATATTATGTTTATCCCATTCCCTGAAATCCATATTCCGTTAATATTAGCTGATTGGAAATTTAGCTGTGGCTTGAGAATTATAGATTCCCCTTGGATTAAATGATAATTTAAATTTAGATTATGTGGGAGCATTATAGATATTGATGCCAACACAGCCATGATTAAAACGCCGGAAATCAATAACCTTATGCCAAATTTTCTAAGGACCCCTTTCATTTCATTTTTAACGGTATCTGTATTTATTTCGCCTAACTTAAGGCTATAAATATAGATTTTTGTGGATGAAACAACTAGGAAGATTATAGCAATGGTATAGAAAATGATGTATAAAGGCATCTCTAATAGGCTGTTCCAATAAATGATTGTAAAATATGCTATAATCAGCGCACCTGTCAAAATTGTTAAAAGCTGAATCCAGAATGATATCCTTGATATCCTTATTATTCTTTCCGATTCCTTAACGAAGTCTATTTCAATATTAAAAATGGACATTCTATTTACAATGATTTCATAATAAAAATATTTTCTTAATTAGAATGATATTTATTCGAATGAGATTCATAAATCTCTAGAATTTTGTCCACTATTTCGATTGAATTTCCTATGTAATCCAGTGGATTGGCTTCCGGTACGTTCAAGTTAGTAACTTTTCTTACTTCATCTATTAACCTTGTTTTATTTTTCCTTGCCTCCATTGAAGATTTTCTTACTATTTCATGCGCATCCTGTCTACTATATCCCTTAGATACGAGGAACATTATGTAAGCCTCTCCCATTATCAGATCATTCATCATTAGGTTTCTTAACATTCTATCTTTATTAACTTTTAAATTTGAAAATACATAGTTTGTTTTCACCATTATATCATCTATCAATATTGAAACATATGGAATTATGAACCGTTCAGAGGCACTGTTTGTCAAATCCCTTTCGTGCCATAGAATTGCAGATTCATGCATGGGGGTTAAAAAACCTCTTATAATTCTTGCCAGAGAGCAGACATTTTCCGAAATTATTGGATTCATCTTTTGAGCCATGGTACTTGATCCAACTTGTTTCTCTTCATCAAAAGGTTCCTGAACTTCATCTATCTCTGGCCTCTGGAGGTTCCTAATCTCAGTTGCGAATTTCTCTAAAGAAGTTGCTATTCCAGCTATTATAGATACGTATTCAACATACCTATCCCTATTAACAATTTGAGTAGGCCCTTCCTCTATTCCAAGGCCTAAGCTTTGCATTAGATTTTCCTGAACCTCTAAGGTCTTCTTTCCCAGTGCCGCTCCCGTCCCGACTGCACCCATAAACTTTCCTACTAATATCCTCTTTTTCGCCTCAACTAGCCTCTCGTGATGTCTCATGATCTCACTTAAAAATACTGAGACCTTGAGACCAAATGTTATAGGGAGTGCATGCTGGCCATGGGTCCTTCCTATCATGGGTGTATCTTTGTGAGTCTTGGCAAGTAAGTAAAGGGTTTTTTCTAATTTTAAGAAATCCTCCTCAAAAAAAGCCAAAAAATCCTTTATTTGCAAAGCTGTTGCTGTATCATTTATGTCATTACTTGTAGCGCCTAAATGAACGTATTTGCCTGCATCACCAGATATATTTGACAATTCTTTTACCACGGCCATTATATCATGACTTATCTCTGATTCTATTTCCTTCACTCTATCTAGCTTAACATATTCTGTCTTAGCCTTTTCTGAAATTATTTCAGCCGCGCTTTTAGGTATTAAGCCTAATTTCGCTTCTGTCCTAGAGATTTCACTTTCTACCTTTAGTAGATATTTCAGCCTGCCTTCTTCTGAAAATATTTCTTTTACCTCTTTCCTGCCATACCTGTAATCTATGGGTGAAACAATCACCATTTGCCATGTAAAAATGATTATTTACTTTTTCCATAATTTACTTCTCAAATCATCACAATAGACTTAGAATGGAGATTGCCCCTATGAAAATTATTATCGCACCGGTAAAGATTAAAACGTACTTCCTCTTTTTGCTTATGACATAATTTCCCATTATGCTTGCATCGCTTGAAATATTTATTATTACATATAAAGGGAATGCAAGAACTATGGAGTTTATCACCATTATAGTTAAAGCTAATTGTATCAAAAATTTATAATACAATACAATGAAAGCAGCTGGGATTATTTCAACAAAATATATAGAATAAAAGGCAATATTTTCCTTTAATGATGCATTAAAGGACCCTCTTATCTTTAGTGCATCGCTCATTGCGTAGCTCATGCTCATAGATATTACCAATAAAGCTAGGAAACTTGCAATCAAGAGTGCCAAAGCAAATAAATAAACGAACCAAACTCCTACTGCTTCGACGAATACCTTTTGAAGGAAAGATAAACTATCTTCGGTATTTGAATATCCAAACTGACTAACTCTCCAGGAAAATATGACTATGGATATCATAAGAAGCTCTGAAAAAAAGGCCCCTAAAATAGTACCTTTATTCTCTCTGTCAAGATTGCTTACATTTATTCCTCGATCTACATCTGCTGACTGATGATAGAATAGCATCCATGGCATTATCACCGCACCTATATTTGCAGCAACCAACAAAAGAAATGATGAACTCGGAGAATATAGGATTAAATCTTGAGGTCTCACGACAGCTGGATGAATGAAAATATCAAGTATGGGAAATATAAAAAGTATGAATGATATAATAACTAACTTCCTTTCGATTTGAATGTACCTGCCTGACAATATTATAAGAGTGTGAAACACAAGTATTAGCAATATTGTCAATAGTACTGGTATTCCTAATATTAGGCTGGCTATGGATGCGCTGGCGAATTCTCCAATATATGCCGCAAAATCTATGATTCCCGTGGATAAAACTGTAAGAATTGTATATCCGTGACCGAACCGTTCAGAAATAATTTTCCCAAGAGATTTTCTTGTTACTGCCCCTATTCTGGAAGATGTGGATTGAATTAGATAAAGGGGAATTATTAGAATCAAAAGAAGTAATATAAGCTTCCCTTGAAATTGAATGCCTGATTCAACGGCAGTAATTACTGATGGCCCGTCTAAATCTGCCATCATTACAACCCAGCCCGGCCCAAGTATGGGCAATAGTCTTTTCAATTTAGGATTCATTCACATCAATCTGATAGATCTAGCTAGTTTCAAATTTACTTCAGTTTTGCCATTGGGACCTGAAATTTCCCATCCTTTATCATATTTAGTAATCATTACCTCTGTTCCTGGAAAGATGAAATTACTTGCAAGATTCCTTAAAAGTGTATGATCCTCATAGGTTATCCTTTTTAATTTATATTTTCCATCACCAACTTCATTCAAATTTATCTCATTGCCCTTCTCTTCTGGATTAATAGGATTCCCATGAGGACATGTTAAAGGATTACCCATATTTTTCCACAATTTATCCATGAGAATATCCTTTAAACTGTGCTCAAATTCCATTACTTCTTCATGAGCATCTTGCCAGGGGACTTCCAACATTTTATAAACAAAAAGTTCCGCAATCCTATGATTCATAATTATCCTCTTTGCAATTTGGTAGCCTATTTCCGTAAATTTTACACCCTCTTTTTCAAATGTAATGAAACCCATAGATTTCAATCTATGCAATTCTTCCCAAGCTGTTGGCACTGACGTTTTTAACCTCTCACCTACATCTTTGATTAATACCCTATCATTTGTTTCCATAATTTCCCATACAGCTAGGATGTAGTCTTCATAGTTTTTTTTCATTTTCCGGTAATTAGGTTACCCTAATTAAATTTTTATTAGAAATCTGAAGGAAAAGCTAATTTTTAATTCTATCTTATTTATATTTAATTTCAATGAGAAAATACTATGATAATTGCCGGAATCTGATGAGAAGAATAAATTAAAAAATTAAGATTTGTCCATTAAGTTCGATAGCAATCTATATATTGCAGAAAAATCTAATTTTCCTAATCCGGCATTAACTCCCATTGTATATACCTGTTCAGCCAGTGGTGTTAAAATCAAGGGGAATGTCAATCTCCTAGCAAGCTCAGTTGCATAACTAATGTCCTTCCTTTCGTGTTCTAAATTGAATAATGGCTCGAACTCATTTTTCAATATATTATTTTTCTTAAGTTCAAGTACTTTCGAAGAAGCTGAACCCGTGGAAAGTACCTTAATCTGGATTTCGGGGTTAATCCCAAGGAACTCTCCAAATTTTATAGCTTCAGATAATATCAGCATATTTACGCCAAGTATTATATTATTTATCATTTTCATTTTTATACCACTTCCAGTAGGCCCAATATAAATTATGTTTTTTCCCATAGCACTGAATATTTTTTTGGCCTTTTCAAATGTATCCAGTTTACCGCCAACCATTATGGTAAGTTCTCCTTTTTCAGCTGCAGGTACTGATCCTGTAACTGGTGCATCTAAGAATTCAGCACCTTTTCCTTCTACCATTTTTGCAATTTCTTCTGTTACAATGGGTGAAATGGTGCTCATATCAATATATATTTTGCCTGGACCTAATCCAGATAGGATGCCATCTGGCCCTTGGAAAAGTGATCTGACTGCCTCAGAATCAGTCAACATGGTTATCGTAACTTTACTATTTTCTGCGACCTCCCTCGGTGTTTTTGCTATTTTAAATTCTATATCTCCAAGTAGGTTGTATTTTTCTTTGGATCTATTAAAGACGATGACGTTGTACCCAGCTTTTTGAATATTTTTAATCATTGGTATGCCCATCTTACCTAAACCTATAAAACCAACATTCTCCATGCAGTGTTATTACAAGAACATTTAATAAATTAATGCAATAATACCGATATGGAATTGGGATACCCTTATGTACACATAAATTTTGCCTGCTCTCTTGATGGTAAAATAGCCATGCCAGATGGCAAACCCTACAAATTTTCATCTTTTGAGGATATGGTTAGGGTGCATAAATTGCGGTCTGAAGTGGATGCAATATTGGTAGGAAAAAATACAATAAAGAATGATGATCCAAAGCTCACAATTAATCCAAAATACTATAATTCAGATAAAATACCAAAGGCTATAATATTAGACAGTAAATTGGAATTGAGCAAAGACTACAGGGTTTTCAATTTCAATAGGGAGGTAATTATTTTTACCACGGTGAGTGAAGTTAAGGATATAGATGGTAACATCAGATATGTTTCATCTAAAGGCAACCCATTGACTATTGATTTCATATTGAAAAAATCAAAGGAGTTAGGAATACATAAAATTCTAGTGGAGGGTGGGAAAACAGTCATAAGTAATTTTTTGAAGTCTAATCTGTGGGATATCTTGACAATATATTATTCACCAATTTTAATTGGCGAAAATGGGATAAATTTTTATGGAGAGGGACTGCTCAAGCTCGATGATATCAAAGTGGAAAATTTTTCGGATGGTTTCCTTCTGACCGCTGTTAACGTGAATAAGAGCCAATAATCAACTTTTAACTAAATTTATATTGGAAAATTCTAATTAGTTTCATAGATTAACCATTATATGAATGAGGGATTCAATAAAATTAAATGGGCAGAAGAATGGATGAAAGTTATTGCAAGGATAAGGGAAGAATTCAGAAAAGAAAGACCATTTGAGGGTATGAAAATAAGTATGGCTATGCACCTTGAGGCCAAAACGGCCGTACTTGCACTTACATTGAAGGAGGGAGGTGCCCAAGTTAGTGTAGCTGGCTGCAACCCTTTATCCACTGATGATGATGTTGCCAAATCATTAAAGGATGATTTTGATCTTGATGTTCATGCTTGGAGAGGAATGACTAGCACGGAATACTATGAAAATTTGAAGAAAGTTTTATCGATAGAACCCCACATTATTATAGATGATGGTGGAGACTTAACAACTCTCGCTATAAAAAATAGTGAATATTCTAAAAACTTGATTGGAGGTAACGAAGAAACCACTACCGGTGTATTAAGGCTGAAAAGCATGGAGAAGGCCGGAGTGCTTAAATTTCCAATGTTTGATGTAAATGATGCTTTAATGAAGCATCTTTTTGATAACAGGTATGGAACAGGTCAGAGTACCTTGGATGGGATTATGAATTCCACCAACCTGATTATCGCTGGGAAAAAAGTCGTTGTTGCAGGGTACGGTTGGTGCGGAAAAGGCATAGCTAACAGGATGAAAGGTATGGGGGCTGTTGTTTTTGTTACTGAGGTTGACCCATTTAAAGCCATCGAAGCGAAGATGGACGGATTCACAGTTATGCCTATGGAAGAGGCTATTAAAGATGCTGATCTTGTGGTAACTGCTACAGGGGTAAAGGATGTTGTCACTTTGGAGCATATAAAAAGTGCTAAAGATGGGATAATTCTAGCAAATGCTGGGCACTTTAATAACGAAGTTGCAGTGGAAGAATTCGAAAAGGTAACAAAAGGTATTGAAGTAAGAAGGAATGTAAAAAAATACAACCTATTTAATAAAAAAGTTTTTGTACTGGCCGATGGGAGACTTGTTAATTTAGCAGCAGGGCAGGGGCATCCTGTTGAAATAATGGATTTATCTTTCTCAATTCAAGCACTAACTGCCCGGTATTTAGCTAAAAATAAACCAAGAGAGCCTAAAGTTTACCCTGTTCCAGAGGAGGTAGACAGACGGGTTGCCGAAATTTTCCTAAAGGTTAATGGAATTGAGATAGATAAATTGACAGAGGAGCAGATTAAATACATAAATTCCTGGGAAGAGGGTACATAATTTTTATCTCTACAAATGCAGATTCAATAATAAGCAAAATATTTAATTTATTCCTTATATATTTTTTAGGGGAATTCGCAAAATCATATATATATAAAACTCATAGAAGTCTGTGCCCTTCGAAAAGCTAACAGAAATGATATTGCCACGCATTGTTATAGGTGGTCATGGAGCTATTGAAAAAATAGGAGAGGTCTATGAAAAGGTTGGAGGGGCAAAAAAGTGTGTAATTGTTACAGGTGATGTGACTTCAAAATTGGCAGGAAATAAAGTATTTGAAATTTTAAGTTCAATGAATATTGACATAAAAATTATCAATGTCGGAAAAGCAACTGATGAAAATGTTGAGATGGTAAAATCTGAAGCAAAAAAATTTGGTGCTGAAACTATAATAGGTGTAGGAGGGGGGACAAAGATTGATATTTCAAAGAAAGCTTCTTTTGACCTTGGCATTGATTTTATATCTGTCCCCACGTCAGCAAGCCACGATGGAGTTGCATCGCCAAGGGCATCCATAATTAGAAATGGGATATCAGTGTCTGTAGAAGCGAATATGCCCGTGGCAATAGTAGCGGATACTGAAATTATGGTCAAAGCACCTTTTAGATACCTTGCCTCAGGGGCAGCCGATGTGCTTTCCAACATTACAGCAGTAAAGGATTGGGCTTTAGCACATAGACTTAAAGGGGAAAGAATTAGCAACTCCGCTATGATGATATCAGAATTTGCGGCGAAGGAAATAATAAATAATGCTTCTCAGATTAAACCAAATCTGGAAGAAAGTGTCTGGTTTGTTATGAAGCAAATAGCTTATTCAGGAATAGCAATGAGCATTGCCGGATCTTCCAGACCTGCTTCTGGATCAGAGCATATGTTTGCACATGCTGTGGAAGCATTGGGTAAAAGCCAAGCATTGCATGGTGAACTTTGTGGCATTGGTACGATAATATCAATGTACCTTCATGGTGGAGACTGGAAAATGATAAAAGATACCTTAGAGAAAATAGGAGCTCCAACTCAATTTAAACAGGTAGGTCTGACAGAAGAAGAGGGTGTTCAAGCTCTTATGATGGCTCATAAAATAAGGCCAGATAGATATACTATTTTGGGAGAAAATGGCCTAAGCGAGGCTGCTGCTAGAGAGGCCGTAAGAATAACAGGGGTGGTATAATTCAATGATAATAACTTTGGTTCCCCAGTACCTTGCTAAAGAGGGCTCAGAATTTTTTTTCATAGGACCTTTGAAGGAATGTGGGACATGCAATTTAAAAAATGTTTGTTATAATCTAAAACCCAACAAACAATACAAAGTGGTAAAATCTAGAGAAAAGGAACATAAATGTTTCATTCATCCCAATAACAAAGTAATCACAGTAGAAGTCGAAGAGATGCATAGACAGGTTATGGTGCCAAGGAAATATGCAAAGGAAGGTGCGATTATCTCATATAAAAGGGTTGAATGTGATAATATTAAGTGCCCGTTTTCTTCCATCTGTATATTTAACTCAGTTCCGGAAGATGCGAAGCTGAAAATCTTAACAATAAAAAGTGGAAAATGCCCTCTGAATTTTGGTTTGGTAGAGGCAGAAGTTGAATGAGTAATCAAATAGGTATAATCGGTAAACCCAATGTTGGAAAGAGTACACTATTCTCTGCCCTCACTGAAAATATTGTCGGAATTGGAAATTATCCATTTACAACAATCCAATCTAATATTGGAGTTGCTTATGTAAGGGTAAAATGCCCACATACAGAGATAGGGAAAAGTTGCAATCCAAAATTTGGAAAATGTGAAAATGGTATAAGGTATGTACCAGTGCAAATTATAGATGTGGCTGGACTAGTACCTGATGCCCACCTTGGAAAGGGTCTCGGAAATAAGTTTCTTGATGACCTTAGGAAGGCTGAAGGATTCATACAGGTGGTTGATTCCACAGGTTCTCTCGATAGACAGGGAAACTTTGTTGGATTCGGAAAATTTGACCCTATGGACGATTATGAATTTGTCCATAAAGAGATAGTAATGTGGATAGCTGGAATAATTGGAGATAATATACAAAAAGGCCTCAGAAAGATAGAATCAGAGGGGGGAAAAGTTGAAGAATTAATTCACCAGAAAGTAGCAGGACTGGGCATAGATGAAAAGACGACTGCCATGGCCGTAAAAAATGCCGGAATACCTTCTAATTTGAAAAATTGGACAGATGAGGATACTATGAGAATTGCAGAAGAACTGATAAAATATTCAAAACCATCTATGATAGTTGGAACTAAGGCTGATCAGCTTTCTCCTGAGCAACTTAATTTATTGAAATCTAGAGGCATTTTTTTAGTGTCAGGAGATTATGAACTCGCTTTGAAAAAAGCAAGTAAAACCGGATTGATAAAATATAATCCGGGCGATAATGATTTTACAATTATAGATGAGACTAAATTGAACAATCAACAGAGTGATGCCCTAGAAAAGATAAGGAAGTTCATGAAAATGAATGGAGGTACCGGTGTGCAGCAGGCTCTTGAACATATGGTATATGATGTATTAAATTACATCGTAGTTTATCCAGTAGAGGATGAGTCTCACTGGACCGATAAATCAGGTAATATTCTTCCAGATGCCATACTAATGAAGAAAGGTTCCACGGCACTTGATTTGGCTTATAAAATACATACAGATTTAGGTGAAAACTTTATTAGGGCCATAAATGGTAGAACTAAGAGAATACTTGGGAAAGAATATGTTTTGAACAATGGAGATATAATTAAAATTGTTGCACATTAACTTTGTTTAATATTTGAATAGAGTTCCAATAATTCCTTTGGCGTTAATTCCTCTGGCCTCTTATGTGGAAAATTTGGGCCTCCCAATATAGTTGAAATCATTTTCCTTCTTTCTGAGAATAATTTTTTTAGGAATTCATCGAATCCTTCCGGTAAGTTATTGTTGCTAGGCTCTAAATGAAGTACTGTACTCTGTACCTTTGGAGCTGGCAAAAAGTTTCCAGGCGAAACATCAAAACATTTTTTAATTTTGAATCTGAGCTGCATACCAACGGATAATCTAGAATAATCACCATTGCCAGGGGAAGCTAGTATTCTCTTAGCAACCTCCTTCTGAACCATCACAACTCCCTCCTCAAAATTTTTGTGTTGAAGTTTTTCCAAAATTGGTGTTGAAATGTTATAGGGCAAGTTTGAAATAAAGATTTGAAAATCTGGCCATTGAATCTTCAGAGCATCACCTACTATTAAAGTAGAATTGGGAAACCTTCCTAATAAATATTGCCTGAAATCTTCCTGCAGCTCTATAAGATAAAGCTCTTTGTAACCATTTATAAATTTAGTTAAGGATCCAGAACCCGGTCCAACTTCTAGAACAATTTTATCTTTTACATTTACACAACTCACAATCCTCCTAGCAATTTCATCATTTATTAAAATATGCGTTCCTGTACTTTTACCTACCTTCATCTTGCAACAAATATTTTGTATTTTTCGTCCTTATTTTTCAATTCTTTCAATATCCTTTCCACGATCATTTTTTCTGGATCTCTAAGCCCTTTTACCCTTGATTTCAAGTCCTGGAAATCCTTAAATGGGCCCTTCTTGCGCTCATCTAATATCTCCCACATTATGTTCTTTCCTACACCATACAATAGGTCTAGTTGATGAAGCCTGTTTGTTATGGGCCCGGCAGTATTAAAGAAATTAATAAACCTCTCTTGATTGTTCTCCACTATCATTCTAAGCACATATTCCAGTTCATTTTGAGCACCTGGGGTTAATTGATTGTAATTTATTCTTCCTCTCACACTTTCTATTTTATCTCGCTTATTTTTATCTTTTCCTATATAAACCCTATCTCCTATGGTTAGAACAGCACCTTGCTTGGGTACGAGTTCCAACAATTTTAGATTCTTCTCACCTATAGCCAAAGCTAATGGCACTCTCTTATAGATCTTCTCTTCTAATCTCCCCTGGGGAAGTATATCTAATATGTATGCGTAATCGTCAAATTCGTCCAAAAGAAATCACCTATACTTTCCAACTACATCAAGAATCTTTTTTCCGAGTTCGGAGTCCAGGTTGGAAAGATGAGGATATACTATTGCTCTTAACTCATCTATATTATTTGGTAAAATATCAACTATCTTTACAGAAACAAATTCACTCAAACCTAAAGCCATGAGCTCATCTTTTAATTTTATTGCATCCTTTGATGATAGCTTTGCAGTTTTCTGGAGATGCTTCAAAGATTCCTTTTGCACATCATTCAATTGTGTTTCCTTGGAGAGATTCTCTAAATACTCTTTCGCCACAGACGATGGAATATAATTTATTTTCATACTCACGCCCTTTTTAGATGAACTGGGTGTGATATCACAATTTTCTCCTTTCCTCCATCTTTTATCTTTATAATATAAGCGTCTCCCCTTACTCCCTCAACTATCCCTGTATAGCCTTGGAATCTCTTGAACGGCATGCCATTGTGGTATGATGGCTCGATATCTATTGCTACCCTATCCCCTACCTGGAAAGCCTTGACTAACCTATTTACTGGTATGGGACCTCTTTCGCTTAATCTCTTTCGTATCTTGCTCCTAGTCTTGGCTCTTGGTCCATGTGACATCTTTGCCATAGGAATCTACCCCTAATTGACTTCTAATACATTAAGATAATCTATTTTAATGTTTACCCCGAGTATAGATGAAAGTGAGGGTGTCGTCCTACCATTATCTCCGTGTATGAATTCCTTTATATAAGTTCCGCTGGAGGCTTTTATTTTAATCTTGGCTTGAGGGTGTTTGTAATCCACCAGTTCAATGGAATAGATTAACTTGCGCCTTACGAGATCTGATCTTGACCTTAAAACCCTGTTAGGAGTCCTTTGCAATATTTCCAAATTCTTTATATTTTCTAATTTTAATTCCAAGTTTTCGATGGGCTTTTCAAATTCTATGGATACCTCGTACAATTTATCATGCACCTCTTCCTTCATCTTTTCTACTTCCTCTTGTTTCGAAATATGCAACCCAATAACCTCTATTGCACCTTGAGAGAAATCTCTTATCTCATCTGCGATCTTTTCAAGATTTGAGTTTCTCTTGGCTGGTTTGAGTACTTCCACATAGAATGGCCTGCCGTTACCTAACATAAGGACGTCTACGTCTTCTCTTCCCGAAGCGAAGAAATTATAATCTTTGCCTTCAAAATTTTTTGTTATTGGGATCCCTATAAATTCAGAAACGGACAGCGATTCATTTACATTGGGGTGTATCCATGGGGATTGGGGTATCCCTCTTTTCAATTTTAAATACCTGCCTGCCACGTATAATGGTTTTATTTCCAGTTCTGTAGAGAAGTTTTCCATGTTGATTTTGAATGCAAGTTCCGGAGACTTAAAATCAACTGTTTTTCCTGTCAATTTCTCTAACTTCATTCCTAGTAAAGAATTAAAATGGTGTTTTAAACTCCGACCTTTAGGAAATTGTTCACTCAATATAGATGAATCCAGTTCTACCTTCTGTTCTGGAAAGGAACTTCCAATTAGAAATGTGAAAAATTCATATTTGCTTGTCTCATTTAAAAATAAATCAACTAACTGATCTATTTTTGTAAAAGCATTATTGCAGATATAACATTGAGTACCTTCTTCAAATCCTTTGGGTATCCCACCATATCTTCGAATGCATTCTTGGCAGATTTGCATTTATTTGACTTCTACCACTTTTATCGTATTAGAAGGTATTCTAACGAATACCTTGGACCCACACTCGCATTCAAATTGTGAGGTATCGCGTTCGTCTTTCAGTTCTCTACCGCACCTCACACATTTAAACATTTTCTAAATTCACTCTCCTAAATTCTTTGTTTACTTCAGGAGAATAAGCGTCACCGACGAAAGTGAAACCACATTTTCTGCAACCCCATATACCAGTGCTTTCCCTTTTAACAGATACGTGGTGACATCTCGGGCAGAGGTAAGTTGACTTTCTCAATTCCTCAATTTCCAGCCACCTTTTCCTCATGGTGGATCCGTATCTTGCACCGAATCTGCCTGCGCTACCTACCTTCCTTGTTCTTTTGCTCATATAGTTCACCTCCCGAATAATCTCCTCCTAATATCTTTTCCTATCTCAATTGATTTATCGATTGCATTATATACTTCTTCCTGAGTAAAACTTCCTGATAGACCTTTCTGCATTGCAACTATATTTCCATTTTCATCTGTCGCAATAGACAATCTTGCTGAGGAAACTTCTTCCTCTTCTAAACTCGGATCGACAAAAAGCTGTTTGCCAATTTTAACAAAGGTTGTGATAACGGGAACATGATTTACTGGTAGGGAAAAATCTTCCAGTCCATACCTTGAACCTGGAACTGTCGTATTAAGAAGTGCTGCAACTGCGCCAAATTGACTTGCATCTATAAGGTTTCCATCATAATCTAAGACATGTATGTCTACATATACAATCCATACCTTTTCTCCTGGAGTAATTACTAACTTTTCTAGATCTATCATCTTAGATTCCCTTATGGATCTATCAACAACCCTTGCCAATTCGATTGAATCTTCATTTGGAGGACCTGCTTCAAATGTGGGTGAGGCCATTGGAATTAATTCAGCGTTTGTGGTTAAAACCCCCTGGTTAGGGGTGTCTGGAAAAGGTTCACCCGGTTCGATTTTTACTCCTACAAGAACTCTTGTCTTACCAAGTTTAACATCGGCACTTCCTTCAGCCCTCAATACGTAATTTGGAGTTATTACAATGGGACGATATTCAGTTGGGCTTCTTCCATCTATTCTAGTTCCTTTTGAAGATATCTTTTCTAGATAGTCCCTTTTAAGTCCATAAACTATCTCGTCCGATCCTTTACTCACCCTTGTTCACCTCCGCATTCAAGTTCTCTTCAGCTTTTTGTATTTCACCTTTTTCATACTTTGCTCTCAATGCTTCCTTTTGAAGATTCGAAATAAACAGAGCAGCCTTCTTAGCCATTTCTATAGCCTGCCTGACCTCTTCCCTTGTCATGTTACCATCCATCTGCATCAAAACAATTTCCTGGGTTCTAGGTATGATTGCTAATGGTAAATCTGCTTCACCATAGTTATCTTCTTCTTTATTTAGGTCAAGGACTATTTTTCCATCTATTTTACCCGCTGCGCAACCCACCACTAAATCCTTCATCGGAATTCCTGCATCTGCAAGTGCCACAGAAGCTGCTGTCAGACCTGCAATCCTTGTACCAGCATCGGCCTGCAAAACTTCTATATAGACATCAATGCTTGTTCTTGGGAATTGTTCCACAAATATAGATGCTTCCAATGCTTCTGAAATCACTTTGCTTATTTCAATTGCCCTTCTGTCAGGTCCCGGTCTTTTTCTTTCATCGACCGAAAACGCTGCCATGTTATACCTTGCATTTACGATAGCCCTTGATGGATTTTGCGTGTGTTTAGGGAATGCCTCCCTTGGCCCGTAAACTGCCGCTAATATTTTATTTCCTCCCCATTCAATATACGCAGATCCATCTGCCCTGTTTAAAACTCCAACTTCTATCTTTATTGGTCTTAATTCATCAGGTTTCCTTCCGTCTATTCTCAAACCATTTTCATCTATCAATTTAATATCCGATTGCATACCCATGAAAATCACCTTGATTTTTCAAGTCTACTCCTTACTGCATCTGTTAGTCCTGATGCAGTTGATTCTTCCTCAATAAATTTCAGGATCTTTATAACCTCAAGTACCTTTTCTGGCTCTCCATCTAACCATACGACACCGTTTTGACCTAGCTGAATTTTAACTCCCGTACTCTCTTTTATCATATTTACCATAGAACCACCCTTACCTATAATCCTAGAAACCTTGCTAGGCTGAACCGTTATTATATGACCGCCTTCAATCTTCCTCAGACCTGGTTCCTTAATTGATAGCCAAATTTGCCTAGACTCCGTTATTTCATTTATCTTCGCATATACAGTATCCCCAACATTCAGTATTTTTCCTAATTCTCCGGATGCAGGCTTCCACGGGGTGTCATTTACATGGAGAAATGCGGGATATGGACTGTTTATATCTAAAACCCAAAAAGAAGGAGCAATCTCGATAACCTTTGCAATCACCTTATCGTTTTTCGATGGAAAATACTTCCCGGATAGAGGTATTACATTGACGAAGTTATTGTAAACTTGGATCAGACCAAGCTGATAAGAATAATATTTTCCATCCTCAAAATATAATCCGTTGCCTTGTTTGAAGCCATTTATATCGATTTCCTCGCCTGGTAATACAATTTTTTTGCTTAGATCCAATTCAGAACACCTTCCTTACTTTAATATCTTTATTTCAGAATTTCCCTTAGTTCTCTTATTTACTACCTCGAAAACTTGATCCTGTATTCCTGCAGGGATTTCAAGTACCATGGTATAGCTGCCGTCATTACCCCAATTCTCTGATTTGATTTCACCCATTCTTGTCAACTCTGAATACAATTTCCCATAATCACTTCCTGGTATTTTTATTTGAAGCTTTACATGTTCAAATCTAATGGGAAGAATTACCTTTATAGCTTTAAGCACATCTTGAATCTGTTCTTCAGCAGTTTTAAATGGATCAACTCTGACCTTTGCTTCCTCCATGGCCTTTTCAATTCTATGCGGAGGATGCGGGGCTCCCGTTTGCGGGTTCAAAGATTCTCTGGCAATTATTTCAATTATCTGTCTTTTTCTCTCTTCCGTCATTTTCCGCCTTTGTTCAGTAGTTAGTTGAACCTGCCCTTTTTTAATTATATCCTTTACTACTTCATTTATATCGGTGGTACCAAATGCCTCTCTAATGGATTCTTCGCTTGCTTTGTCTCCCTTGGCATGATCTTTGAATACGGTATCAATTGCCATGTATTCTCTGACGTCAACGTTCTTTCCGGATTTTATAAGATCAACCAATTTCTGGTCGATTAATATCTCAAACTTATGACCCTTAGTTTCATATCGGGCTACCAAAGCGTCTTCAACCCGTACCATCTTTACCCCTTATATTATATATTAAACAACCTCTTTAATTCTTCCTGTGACATTATTTTGAATTTCTCTCCTTGATTGATATATCCTGCACTTATGGTACCCAGGCTCTGACCTTGTTCCAATCCTGCTTTTAATGCCTTCAATGCTAAACTGGCAGCCTCTTGCAGGTTCATGCCTTCTTTATATTCTTTCTCCAGTATTTCAATAGCTTGGTCCCTTCCAGCCCCAATGGAATCTGCTTTGTAACCTGTACTTAATCCACTTGGATCTGTTTCGAATAAATGTGGACCGGTGTCATCAATTCCACCTATGAGCAAGGAAGCTCCGAAAGGCCTTACTCCCCCATACTGGGTGTATTGTTGCAGCAGGTCGCAGACTTTCTTTACTAAAGCTTCCACCGTGACATTCTGTCCATATGTTAACTTTTCTGATTGTGCTTGAACTCTGGCATAGTCTATAAGTATCCTTGCATCACCTATGAGTCCTGATGTGGCTGCTCCAATCTGCTCATCAATTACGAATATCTTCTCTATGCTACTCTCTTCAATTAATGGACTTTTAATTCTCTTATCCGCGAGGAGTATAACACCTGTCTTATAAACAACTCCTACCGCAGTAGTACCTCTTTTAACTGCCTCTCTTGCATATTCTACTTGAAATAGCCTACCGTCAGGAGAGAAAACAGTAATAGCTCTATCATAAGCCATTTGTGCTGATTGCATTTCTTCACCTTCTTAATCATGAATTGAAACTATTTAAAAACCTTTATCATTTATCCTTTGCTAGATTACTTATTTATATTGAAGATTTGAAGATATTCTTCCTCAATGAAATGCAAGGTGCTCGGAAGAACTAAGGTAATAGGAACTTCAGGATCTTTCGATAATAATTCCTCAATTTTTCCGAACAATATTGATTCAGATTCTCTCCCAAGATTTGAAATAACCACTAATTTAGTTTCTTTGGTAAATAATTGCTGCCTCTTTTCTGATTCCATCTCTAGTAATTCCCCCAGGGCATCCTTTAGTGAAAGTGGTGGAACTGTATCAAGCAAAATTATCGTATGTAGTCCTGTTGTGAAATTTCTCAGTATCTTATCATAGGATGAATATGGTCTAAATTTCTCTGTGAATCTCGGTAACGAAACCGGTGGCCCTACTTTGTACACATGAAGACCGACCCTTGTAGCTGCCAGCGGAAATATTGTTGAATTATGATAGATCTTAGAATTGATTCCCCTTTTTACTGCTTCTAGATATATATTGTAATGAGTCGTAGCTACAGTTATGTCCCCTGGAGATACTATGGATACTTTTCCATTCAATTCAAAAATCCAGTTGAAATCCTCCAGCATTTCTCTATTTGCTATTATTAATTTCTTTGATTCAAATTCTTTCATAAAATTTGGAGAGGTATAGGAATCTGTTATAATATAATCTGATTCCCTCAAAAAATTTAATTCTTCCAGTGTTAGGCTATGAGGTGGATTAAAACCTGCGGAGATAAAACCAACTATCATAACAAATCCCCCAAATTTCCTAAATCTATAATACCATATGGCTCCCATAGACCATATACCCTTGCACTGTTTATATCTACTCCTTTCAAAACCGGAGACATAATATCTGATTTAAGCATATCAGAGCCACCAGCAAATATTGATAATGCAGGCAATACTATCAATTTCTTATCCTTGAAAAAGAGAAAGCACGGTATTTTAACTACCGATCCTACGCTATCCCTCAGTCCTACGGAAGGGTGTTCATTTCCTATAATTGCAAATTCCTTCCATCTGAACCTTTTATGACCATGATGAAAAACATATCTACCTTCTTGATACTTGTCATAAACTTTTATGTTAAGTTTTGATGCTATATTTGCTACGTAATTATCATGATTACCTTTAACTACTATTGCCTCCGATCTTTTTGATATTATCTCCAGAAGTTTGTAAACATCCTGCCATTCTTGTGGGGTATTCTTGGAAAATTCGTGCTTTAGGTCTCCGTTAATTATGAATTTAGATGGATTGTACTTGTCCATGATCTCCTCAACTGTATTGTAAATTATGTCTGATTGTACCCTTGGGAGGAATATACCATTCTTTGCCAATACTTCTTCATAACCCAGATGAATATCTGATACAACTACAGCTCTTATATCCTCTAAATATGCAGCACCGAATCTCGTTAGATATAAATAATCTGCAACTTCTATTTCTTCCATTTCTTCCACTATTCTTTTAAAATACTTTTATTTAACTTATTGTGAAGATTAAAGATCTAGGTGAAAGTAAAATTATAGAAAAGATTTGGGAATTTCTCGGAAGGGAAAATGAAAATGAGGATGTTCATTTCTTTTTGCAGGGCAATAAATATTTATTGGTTGCTATGGACACGCTTAATGAAAACATTCACTTTAGAAGGGATTGGGATCCCTTCAAAATAGGTAAATTCTTGGTAGATATCAACATGAGCGATATAATTTCTAAAAATGGACTCGGCTTACAAATGATGGCCTCATTCACATTCCCTCGTGATCTGGATTATGATTGGGTTGAAGGGCTGACTGAGGGAATTTTTAAAGAACTAGAAAAGTTCAAAGTAACTTATGAAGGGGGGGATATGAAAGAGGGGGAAAAAATATCCTTGACAGGACTTATAATAGGTGAAGTTGAGAAGGGTAGAGAAATCAGGAGAAAGGGAGTGGAGCCTGGAGATTATATTTATATCACAAATAAAATAGGAAAACAGTATCTTGAATACCTGAAATATTTAAACGGAAGTTCAAATGGCGAAGGTATTATAGATGTTGATGTTTCATATGATAAGCTGAAAAATATAATGAAATACTCTCCAAAAGCAGCCATGGATGATTCAGATGGACCATTTAAATCACTCGCGATTTTATCTAATTTGAACAATGTCAAAATAAAACTTGAAAACAATGTATGTATAGTTGATGATTATAAAAATTGCTATTCCTTTGGAGGAGACTATGAATTAATATTTTCAAGCAGTATTTTTACTAAAGACCTCCCACTTTTAGCTAGGGCTTACGAGGGTTCTGGTTTATACGATTTTAACAATGAACCAATTGAATTGCCTGGGTATGAGCATTATGCTTTTAAAAAACTAAAATAAAATAAACTTGACATGCTTTAAGTAAAATGGTGGTTTAGTGATTAAAAAAGCTATTTTTATAAGGCACGGGGAAAGCCTTGCCAATGTCATGAACATCATTACTGAGGACCTAGAGGGTTATCCCCTTACAGAAAGGGGGATGGAACAAGTATTATTTTCAGCGGAACAATTGAAGGGATTGAAAATAGATGGTATTATTTCCAGTCCAATTTTGAGAACGAGGCAAACAGCCAATGCAATTGCCGATAGGCTAAATTTAACTGTGAAAATAGATACGAGAGTTAGAGAGAGTGGCCTGGGACAATACAATGGTTATAAACTTGAAAATGTCCCTAAACTAAGTAGGGAAGATTTGGGAATGGAGTCATGGTTTTCACAGGTTAACAGGATGAGAAGCATAATTAACGATTACGAGGGAAATTATGTGGTGGTCAGCCATGCCCTTCCCATTAGGGCTGTTGTCGCAAGCTTCTTAGATTTAGATGAAAGAGAAAGTTTTGGAATAGAAATAAGGCCAGCATCAATGTCTGCAGTTGATATTGAGAATAACAAAGTGTTATCCATTGGAACACTTCTCCTTTCAGATAGAATAAGAAAAGTCTTCTCGCAATAAATTCAATCAAAATTTAATTCGTTTAGACCGGTTTTTTGGTTAAATTTTCTTTTAAGCACAATTTCCTCTAGCCTTACAATATGCAATTCAACTAATGGGTCTGCAATTGCATTGAAAAAATGACCTCCTTTAACTGTGTGATCCATTGTTGCAACTGCAACATGCGCATGAACATACGGTTCATTAGAGGTTATGGATCCGTGGAATGAAACCAATTCTCCGGCTTCCTTTATTACCTTTTTCTCATATTCTTTTCCGTTCCAATAACCTATTTCAAGCTCTTTCAGCATACCAATCCCAAAGACAATTATGCCCGAATATATTCCATAATCTTCGATTAATGACTGGATTGATTCCAACACTGGTTCATCCTTCTCTATTTTCGCAATTATATTGTTTCTTTCCATATCAGAGATCATGATACTTCAACCTGAATATGTATAAATATGGTTTCCCTTTTGAAATTGAGTTATAATTGCAATTATCACATTTATAACCTATTGTTCTCAATTTGCCATCCAGGTCAGCATTTTTAATTTCTACCAATGGAGAGCTACAAATTGGACAAATTTCATTATTGATCAATTTCCCTTTTCCAAATTTTATTTCAACTTCAATGTTCTTGGATTTGAAAACAACCCTTCTAATTCTTTTTGGTGATACCCTTACCCTTAATTTTCTTAACTCTTTCATTAAATTTCCTTCCCCTACTATGGATCCCTTCTTTTTTAAAATTCTAAGTATATAATTTTCCAACTGATCATCATTCAATCTAAACATATATTGATGCGCAACAATGCTTGCCACATTTTATCTTCTTTCCGTTAAAAGAATTCTCCTCTACAATCTCAAAATCCCCTTCTTCCAAAGTATATCCCTTTATAGTTCTCTCCTTTAGCAATGATGGATTTTCACGCACTAGCTTCAATATTTCATTGGAATCTCCTTTAAATTTTTTATATCCATTGGCTGACAATTTAATATCAACTATCTCAGTTTTAAAGTTTTCCTTTAATATACTGATGTTTTTAATGTTTAAAGTACCCATTATTTCCTCCAGATCAAATTCCTCACTCCCCTTTGGAACTATGATTGCATTTTCTACCTCTTGATTCAAAGGAATCTTTAGTGCTGCTTTTTCTGACCTTAATATGGATATGGCTTCGATTGTAGATTCACCGATTTTAGATTGATTTTCATCGTATTCAGATGGTTCAGGCCATGAAAGATGCTGTATACTTTTCTTGCCTTCCTTGTCCCTGAAAACCCTTTGATAGGAATCCTCTGTAATAAATGGCAACATTGGTGAAAGCATTATTATGGATTTCAATATGGTATTGTAAAGATTTTTAAACGTCTCCTTGCCAGAGATTCTATGCTTTACAACCTCTATGTAATTATCTGCGAGATCATGCCATACAAAATCTTCAATGATTTTCATAGCTTTATCAAAAGAATATTGATCCATATACAACGTTGATTCTCTAATTGTTTGGGAGAGGCGTTGATTTATCCAGTGATCCACTGGTCTTAACTTATCTTCAGTCCTCTCAATACCATTGGCGAAAATTAGAAAATTCACTATATTGTATATCTTATTGATAAACCTTTGACCCCTAACCATATCCCTTTCTTTAAAAGGTGTATCTTCCCCAAGACTGCATTGCGATGTAAAATACCTGAATGGATCTGCACCGTATTTATTTATAAGCACCAGAGGATCAATTACATTTCCCCAACTTGCATGCATGGGTCTTCCATCCGGTGCCATTATGTTACCATCTACCATTATCTCATACCAAGGAATTTTTCCTGTTAGTAGCTTAGATCTAAGTATTGTATAGAAAGCCCATGTTCTGATTATATCCTGCCCTTGAGGCCTGAAACTCAGTGGATAAAGCTTTTCGAATAATTTTGGATCCCTGGCATAAAATGCCAGGAACATCGGTGATATAGATGAGTCCATCCATGTATCGAAAACCTCATCGCTTGGCTCTAAGTTCTCATTGCATATAGGGCATTTCTCTACTGGGGGTTTATCTATTAATGGATCAACATAGCATTGATCCTTCTTTGCGGGAATGATGTGGCCATTTTTACAATACCAAACAGGAATTGGAGTTGCAAAATACCTTTGCCTGGAAATTACCCAGTCCCAGGACAATGAATTTATCCATTCTTCTAATCTAACTCTCATAAATTCTGGATACCATTTTATTTGTCTGGCAGCTTTTATAAGCTCCTCTTTGAAATCAAGCGTTTTAATAAACCATTGTTCTTTTTGCAGGAATTCTAGGGAATGCCCGCAGCGCCAGCAAGTTCCAACATTGTGTTTAATCTTCTTTTGCGAAATAAGAAAACCTGAACTTTTTAAATCCTCCAGAATTGCTTTTTTAGCTTCATCGGCATCAAGCCCAGCAAATTTCCCTGCAATAGAAGTTAATCTCCCCCTTTCATCTAGACTTTTCAGAAATGGCAAACCGTGGCTATAGATCATTTTTAGATCATCCTTGTCTCCGACGCTGCAAACCATTTCTGCTCCTGTCCCAAAGTCCATAAGCACATTTTCATCCCCTATAATCTTTACATTTTTACCGAACAATGGAACCTCTACTTCTTTTCCAATCAGATGTTTATACCTCTCATCATTGGGATTAACAGCTATTGCAAGACACGCAGGTAGGAGTTCTGGCCTTGTGGTTGAAATTGTGATTTCAAAATTGTCTCCTTTGAATATTATATCATTTAATAAAACATCCCGCTCTTCATAAACAATCTCTGATTCTGCTAACGCTGTTTCACACCTCGGGCACCAATTCACTGGATGCAACGCCCTGTAAGCCAGATGTCTCTCAAGCAATTCTAGAAATGTTATCTGAGTTATCTTCCTGTAATATTCGGCATCCGTTCTATAATATAATGATTGGTCAAGTGAAACTCCCAGTATATTGAACTGTTCTATCATTCCATTTATATTTTCATTAGCAAATTGTTCACAGAGTTTATTAAATTCTTCCCTCTTATAGTCCTTCATCCTTATTTTATATTTTTTCTCCACATTTACCTCTATAGGCATTCCATTAACATCAAAACATAACGGGAAGAAAACTTCAAAACCTCTAAGTCTTTTATATCTAGCAACGAAATCCATATGTGTATAATGGAATGAATGGCCAATGTGTAGCCTTCCACTGGCATATCTTGGCGGAACGTCTATGCTGAATGTTGGTTTTTCACTATTAAAATTATATTGAAATATTCGTTCCCTCTGCCAAAAATCCATCCAGGCTTTTTCACTCTTCTTAATATCGTAGGGCATTGCGCGTACATATTGGCAATATAAAAAAACTTTGCTAAGATTGCACAAATAATGATTCATTGCATTTTGTACTCGATAGTGGTAAAATGTGCTTTCTATAATGTTACCTTTTTATTGACAATATTAGGAATACATCTTGAAATACATTCGATAATATCCTGTGATTTATGAAAAGATAAAAGGTTAAAAATTAAAGGATGCTATTAACTATATGATATCATTATTCTAATCGTCATCAAATCTCTATGAACCCATTCCCCTTACTTATCTCATCAATTTTTATAAGCATCTTAGCAAGTGCCTCAATAGCCCTTGATGAATATTCATCTACTCTGTCCACAGCCTGGTCATGGGTTGCTCCCGGACCAACTATGCCCAGGGTCACTGGCTTATCAAATTGATCAGAGAGGTCCAAAATTTTCCTTACTGATTGGTTGATTATTAGCTCGTCGTGTTTCGTTTCTCCCTTAATAACTGCACCAAGCACGGCTACCCCTTTTAAATCTTTGTCTTGAAGTAGCTTCTTCACGGCAAGTGGCATATCGTACACACCTGGAACCTTCACAAGCCATTTAACTTCCAGTCCTAAAAGTGATGCATGTTCCATAGCTTTTTTAGACATCATATAGGTTATATCGTAATTAAATTCTGAAACCACTATTCCTATCTTGTTTGTCATTTCTATCATTCCCTTAATGGCCCTGCATGATTATAACCTTGCCTCAAACCTTTACCTGCATACGGAGTAAGTGCTTCCCCACCTTCTATCACCAGTTTAACTAAATTCTCAGCGTGTTTCCTTGCCCTGTCCGTTGCAATATTTAATAAACTCTCTTCATTTTCAGACTCATCTTCATGTATTGTTACATCCATTATGTGCTTTTTATAATATATCTGAACATTAATCAATCCTGTACTTGCGGCCAAATAACTGTATTTGTCTAATTTAGTTTTACCAACCCAGCCCAGTGTAATGACTCCATCACATCCCATTTCGAATAATTTTGCGGCAGCCACTGGAAGATCCTTAATACCTGGTACAGTATATCTAACTATCGTGGAATTTGGGGATAATTTTCTGATAGTTTCTATAGCTATTTTTCCCATGTCTACCCTTGAGAAAGTTGTATCTGCAACTCCAAACTTGATCATTTAAACAACTCCAGTATCTCCTTCCCTTCCACAAATATATAGCCATTTAAATTGGCATAATCTATAGCCTTATCCTTTGACAGACTCTTTCCTGAATCAAGCATTTCGGCAATTACCATGCTTCCTTTCAAACCTAAAAATTCCGCCAATGAAGTAACAAGTTCTGTATGCCCTTTCCTTTCTTTCAAGCCTCTGGAAATCAAAATAGGTACATGCCCAGGTGAATAAAATTTCTCCCTAAATAGGTCGTAACGCTTTTCACTATCCAGCAAATCATGAAGCTCCCTGATTGTTGTAGCCCTGTCAATATCGCTGATTCCAGTTTTAACATTTACACTGTTAACCCATAATGAAAAGGATGGGTAATCACCATATTTTGGTCTTTTGACAAGTCTGGAGTATGCCTTATTTTCCTTTAATAGATTAACCATGAAATCTATTCCCAGTTCTTCTGCTTCATTTTTATCTATGACATAACATATCAAACCGCCTGCCTGAGTTCTAAGTGTGTGAATCGATTCCCAGCTTATAGCTCCCGCATAAAATACCATATCAGCTTCTTCTTCCCTTCCATCAAAATCATATACTATTATGGGCTTTCCTTTCAATAGATCAGATCCGATTAGGTCGATCTTTGTTTCAAGTGTATTTTTCATCATTAGTTAATCAAAATTCTGTATAAATGTATTTCCATTTTTTTGGTATTACTAATTATTTGGTAATAAACACCAAAACCATATATAAAATATAAAACAGAAGGCCTATCAAGAAAATATTATTATACTTATCTAAAAACCTTGCCCCCAGATAAAACAAAACGCTGTTGACAAATATAACCATTAATAAAATAAAAGTCCCTAAACTATAATAAAAAAACCCTAAAAATAGAGCCAATGCAGGATAAATAGTTATGAATATTAAAGATTCGCCAACCATATTTCCGATTGCAAGTTCCAGTTTCCCCTTCCTCCCCCAGAAAATAGAATTCATCAATTCGGGAAGTATGGTACCTATAGGTATCAATATAAGTGATGCATAAAAAGTGGGAATCTTTAACTCTGTGGATATAGCCTTTATGCTATGCAAAAGGAAATAAGATGAAATCATTAACAATATTCCGGATAATATAACAAGCATGATTCCCTTGAAGTAATTATAATTCTCATCTGCTTCATTAACATAGCTTTCATTCTTTCTAGAACTACCTAAGGTTGTAATAATATAAATTGAAACTAGAAATATTGCAGAAATATAATTTCCATAAGAAATCCATTTTCCAAAGAAAATTATCAAGCTCGAGATTGCAATATATAAAAAAAGCTCAACGTTCTGAACTTTTTCCTTGTTGGGTGTCCTTATTTTAAATATAAATATAGAAAATAGGAAAAACCCTAACGAAAGAACAGTAAAAGGTTCTCCCAAAACAACTCCGTTTATAACTTCTTCAGACTGATCCTTACTCAGGATTAGAAGCGATATAATTATTATAACCAATTCTGGTGCCGAAGTGAATAATGGTGCAATGACTGAACCTATTGTTCTCATTGAAAATCCTATATCACTGAACAATTTTTCCAGGTTTTCCGTAAATACATAGGAAGAGATCATTATACCTACGAATGATGCTACCAGAGCTATAGCTTCAAGCAATTTCTTTCCTCTAGAGATTTGTAAAGGGTTTAAAACTTTTTATGGTATTATTAATATAGTATAGTGGATTTTTCTCCCCTTCTCAGGTCCGAATTGATTGAAAAGAGGGATTATCAGATCTCTATAGCTGATTCCTGCGTAAAAAGCAATACCCTAGTTGTACTGCCCACTGCATTAGGGAAAACCGTCATTGCCATATTGGCAATTTCAAAATTGATTGAGAATGGTAGGAAGGCCATATTTGTTGCACCCACAAGGCCTTTAGTTCATCAGCATAGATCAAGCCTCATTAAATTTTTGAAATTAAATGAAGATGAAATATGTGAATTGAATGGTTCGATTCCCAAACAAAGAAGGAAAGAGCTTTACAGAACTTGCAGGATCATAATTTCCACCCCTCAGGTCATTGAGAATGATTTGGAATTCTTAACTGAAATAAAAGATCAATTCAAAGTGCTGGTTATTGATGAAGCTCATCGGGCGATTGGAAATTATTCTTACGTTCATATTGCTGAATCCTTCAAAGATTCTGCAAGGATTATAGCAATGACTGCTTCACCTGGAGGTGATGTCAAAAAAATCAACCAAATAATGAATAATCTCGGTATTCAGAATTTAGAAATAAGAGACGAAAATTCACCAGACGTAAAGCAATATATTGAGGGAATAGAGGTAAAATGGATCAATGTAGATATTCCTGTTCAGATGAAGAGGGCTATTGAAAAGATTAGAGAAATGTTGAATGATAAGTTAGAAAAATTAAATAATTTTGGTTTTAATTTAAAAGGAAATTCTCGAAAGGAACTGATAGAGATAGGGGAGACAATCTCGCTGAAGATAAGGGAAGGTGATAAGAGATTTTATTCAGCCGCTAGATTAAGATCCCAGGCTATAGCACTTGACCTTATATTGGAATTTGCAGAAACCCAGGGTCTTCTGCCTCTAATTGAATATCTAAAAGAGCATCAAAAGGATGAAAAGACGAACTTTAATTCCATTATCAACTCAGTAGAATTTAGAAAGTTGTATGATGAACTTATTTCATTATCAAAAGAACCTATGGAAAAACATACACCGAAAATTCCTAAGATTCTTGAGCTTATTAGCATGAACAATGTTAAGACCATTGTCTTTTGCCATTATAGAATAACCGCTACAATACTTTCAAACCTGCTTAATAAAAATGGTATATCGTCAGAAAGATTTATAGGACAAAGCGATAGGTTAGGAGATAAGGGTTTAAAACAGTCACAGCAAAAGGAAATACTCGAAAGATTTAGAGAGGGATCTTTTAAAGTTCTTGTGGCTACTCAAGTTGGAGAAGAAGGTTTGGATGTACCTTACGCGGACATGGTTATTTTTTATGAGCCGGTACCTAGTGAGATTAGAAGCATCCAAAGGAGAGGGCGGACCGGAAGATTCTCCAAGGGTCTTGTTTACATACTGGTTACAAAAGGAACGAGAGATTATTCTTATCTATATTCTGCGAGAAGGAAAGAATTTAAGATGAAAACTATACTTAAGGGCCAGAAAAAACAGCATAAACTTGATGAATTCTTATGAAGATAGGGATTCAATAACTGACCTGTTTAGCTTGTTGAGCAATTCCTTTTCACTTTTTATAACAATTCCTTGTATCCCTTTCAATAAAGCCTTTCCCATATCCTCATAGAACTTTGGTAGTTTGCTTAGCCTTAATATTGCTTCATCTTCTGAAATATTGGCAGAGATATATTCCAAAAGAATAAAGAACATTTTTTTATCTTCACCTATTATTTTTTCCCATTCTAATTTTCCTGGCATTTTTCTGAACAACACATATTCTAGGAATTTTACCCTTACTGTATCCTCCTGTATCAATATTTCATTACCACTCTTTTCTATCCTTTTTAATGCTCTTTTGAAATTATCATAAGCTTTTTCAAACCTTCCATTGTAAAATTCTATTTCTCCTTCCCAAAAAGCATATTCTTCAGAATATTTGTCTCCTAATTTCCTTGCCATTTGTAATAAGTTCCCGTTATCAAATCCTGCTATCTCTTTTAACAATGATAATTTGTATAAATAGCTAGATATTTCTAAGAAATTGCCCTTTTCTATTATCATGTTGAGAGCCTTCGTTAACGTTTCAATTGCTTCATTTAAATTCCATTCATATAAGTATATATCTGAATAAGAAAAATAACCATTAGCTAAGCCTACTTTGGCTAAATCTTGGTTTCTTAATCTTATTAGCTCTTCAATAAGCTCTTTGGCCTTTTTGAAATCTAACAATTCTATAGCTATTGGAACCATATTGCCTGTAGTAGTTGAAAAGCTCCATTCGTCGCCCATTTCCCTTGACAATTTCTTTGATTTTTCATAATATTCCAGTGATTTCTCAAGATCCATTGTCTGGTAACTTAGTATACCTAGATTGTTTAGTGATTTTGCCATGCATTCTTTTTCATTCTTTAATATGGCTATCTGGTATCCCTTTTCATAATATCTCAATGCCAAAGAAATCTTATTCTTTTGAAGATATAGATTGCCCAGAAGCCTAAAAAGCTCGCAGTCAAAATTGGATACATCCAATATATCCTTAAGCCTTAAAAAAACCATTTCTGCTTCATCTATATTCCCTTTGCCCAATGCAACCTTTATAAAACCCCTATATAATTCTACCATCCCTTCTTTAGGAGTTGCTCCTTCTATAGAATTTAGGAACTTGTTTGCCTCGGAAAATCCGTAGTAATCAAATATAGCTTCTAGATATTTTTTAGCTTTTTCCCATTTTCCACTGAAATAACCTTTTTCATCTAAACCTTCCAATATTTTTAAGGCTCTCCTTCTATTACCAATATTATAAAGGCTTATACTGTAGTAAAAATAATCATCATCAGATGCTTCAGATATCCTGAACAACATTTCCATAGACTTTATCACGCTGTAATAATCACCTTTCTTGAATGGCTCTTTTATCATTTCCCTGATATTTCTGGCTGAATTCTCCCAGTCATCTGCATAATAGTATAGAAATGAAGCAAGTGATGGCACTTTAAGGTCTTTCTCTGATACTTTAGCGTACTCTATTAAAATTTTTTTAACGTCTTTAGATTTTCTTGGCTTTAGATCTTTTATGCTGGGGGTATCAATGAAAAAAGAATAACTGCCCTCAGTAATTATATCTTTCTCAACTATTTCCATTATTTTATCATATAATTTCCTATCTTTTTGTAGGATGAACTTTTTTGGTACCAGGTAAATTAATTTCGATACTTCTGAAATACTTTCAGCGTATTCATCAACTTTTTGCTTATCATATCTTGACTCTAGTTTTTCGTATTTTATATTTGGTGTTAGGTTAGCAGCCAAAAGTTCTGCATACTTATTTCGGTCATCTTTTCTCATAATTATGAATGATGCATTAATTAGCAAATCTCTGAGCCTTTTGAAGTTATTAGTAAATTCATCATATGTAGCAGTAGCTAGAACATTAATCCCATCATCCAAGAGTGATTTTAAAATTTCTGAAGATTTGCTATCAATAAATGATATCTCTGATATGAATATGCAATCAAATTTTGACTTTATAAATTCCTTAATTTGTTTTAAATCTATACCTTCACTGGCGGCTAAATTTAAAAAAATTGAGTAATCAATTGATGAATATTCTTCAATGGTACCCAAAAGCAGATTAACTTTTGATGTACAGTATTTCATTACGAGTTTGTATGGAATTGTATTATCTGCTAGAATAATTCGAAATTGACCAACGCTGTCGCTGGAAAATTTATTCTTTTTAGTTTTATTTAATTCCATTTTATGATTATTTTATCCAAACTCTTAAATCCTTCCCTCTTAAGAATTTTATTTATGAATGTTCTTAATAGCCCTTGAATGCAACTGGATCTAAAAATGCTGAAAACAACTAAGTTAAAATTATTTCTGGATTATGATGGAACTCTAGTTCCATTGACCTCTAGACCTGAGGATGCAAAACCGGATGAAGATTTAATTAATTTACTGAATGATCTGGACAGAAAATTCCCGATGTTCTTAATCACAGGCAGGTCTGCGCGTGATATTCAAGATTTCCTTGATTCTAAATTCGAAATAATTGCAATGCATGGAGCCCAATTAATACATAAGGGAGAAAAACCAAGGTTTCTCCCAGGATTAGAAAAATTCGTAGAAATCTGCGATCAATATTATTCTAAATTAAAATATCTTGAATCTGAATTTCCGGGATTAATGGTAATAAACAAAGGTGGAGGCATTCAATTCCATTATTATTATTTGAAAGGGGATTTAAATGAGCTCTTACCAATTATAATGAAAAATATCCCCCCTGGTATGGAGCTTTATTCTGGAAAATTTGTATTAGAATATCGAATAAAGGGTATAAATAAAGGAAAGGCAATTTTGCAGCATCTTGAAAATGGAGAAACTGCTCTATTTGCGGGCGATGATACAACTGATGAGGAGGCATTTGAGTTATTGAAAGATCATATTACCATTAAAGTTGGAGAAGGTGAGACAAAGGCGAACTATCGTGTTAAGGATTATAAAGAATTCAGAAATTTACTTTGGGGAATATCGAATGAAAGTTTTTAAAAGCATAGAAGAATTAAATTCCAATCTAATCACATGCCAAAAGTGTCCTAGGCTTGTAAAATTCAGAGTGGAAGTTGGAATAAACAATAATAGGTTTAAGGGAGAAAAATTTTGGAGCAAACCAGTTCCGGGATTCGGAGATATAGAGGGAGAATTCCTTGTATTAGGTTTAGCTCCTGCCCCAACGGGGGGAAACAGGACTGGAAGGGTTTTTACTGGTGACAAAAGTGCAGAATTTTTAATGAAAAATCTTTTTGAAGCAGGTTTTGCCAATCAACCATTTTCCATAAAAATTGATGATGGCCTTAAACTTCATAACACATATATAACAGCAGCTTTAAAATGTGTTCCACCAGATAATATTCCCACAAAGGAGGAATTAGAAAATTGCTCTGTGTATCTTTACAATGAGATAGAATTAATGGATAATCTGAAGGTTGTATTAACGCTAGGTAGGATAGCATTTGATTCCTTTAAAAACTACCTAAATAAAAAGGGGTTTAATACAAAGGATATGAAATTTCAACATGGTATGCACTATGACATTAATGGATTGCGAGTTTATTGCTCTTATCATCCCAGTCCTCGAAACGTAAATACAGGCGTTCTAAACAATGAAATGTTTTTCAATTTGCTATTAGAAATAAGGGAATACATTCAAAAAAATAAGGATTAATTAAGATTAAAAGATTTTTTAACATTCTCCGCATCTTCCACTTCTACCTTGAATTTTTTAGGATAAATTGCTGCTTTTAAATTCAAAATCTTCAGATTATTTCTTCTAAATAATGCAATGTTAACAGTATCATTAGGTTTAATCCATTTGATGTTGTCCAGTTTTATCCCTTTCCATTCCTTTAAGTAATCCTCTGTGTAACCTTCAATCATCCTCTTTCCATCTACTGCTATTACCTCATCACCTGGAACGATACCTGACTGGTATGCTGGATAGTCCTTAATTGCAAATCTTACCAATAGCTTTCCATTAGATACCGTGAAAATTAAACCCAGGAAACCGTTACCTTTTTCCTGTGTTGATACTTTGAATCCTATTCTTTTGAGCCTCTCAGTCAATTCCATATCACCAGGTACCTCTGCCAGTTTAGGCAATACTTCCTCTCCCAATCCTTTCCCTATGGATTCCAATATATTCTTTAGATCATTATAGGTAATTCCTTTTCCGTTACTCTTATATAGTCCCCAAAGAGCTCTCATAAAATCATCTACTGTCTTTTTGCCATTTGACCTCCTCAAAATTTCTTCGTTTAGGGCTATAGCCATCAATTCACCTTTCAAATAATAAGAGATATAATTGTTAATTATGTCCCCATCTGGTTTATATAACTTGATCCATGTATTAAAAGATGATGAATTGGCGTCCCTGTATTTATATCCCGGTTGAATGAAATAATAATTCAAAGCCTCGGACAAATGATTTGAATAATCTTCAATCTTTGCGATTGAGGCTCTCAAAAGTATTATCCATTCATAATATGATGTAAATCCTTCTGAAAGCCATAGAAGTTTCGTATAATTTTCCTTAGTATAATCGAAAGGCCCTAACTCAATTGGTCTTATCCTTTTAACATTCCACGTATGGAAGAACTCGTGTGAAATAACTGTTTTGAATATAAGATACTCATAATCGTCTACCATTCTGTTTTCATTTCCTATTATAACGGTTGAATTTTTATGTTCAAGACCTCCAGCAATGTCATCTGGTGCTAAGATGAAAAGGAATGAATATCTTTCATAAGGTAATTCACCGAATATATCTCTTGTTACCTTGACTATTTTCTCTACTTCATTTACAAATTCATCAAAATTTCTGTTAAAATTTCCTACAATGGAGACATAATGTTTCTTACCATCAAGATCAAAACTCTTAGATAATCCATCGTGGAGTAGTATAGGTGTGTCGATAAAATCATCATAATTTTCCATAAAATAAAATTCATTTTCTTTGTTCATTGAAGTTGAAATGTGCCTATGCGGGCTGTTTATGATTTTTACCCTGTATTTTTCTTCTTTCCTACCTTCTACGTAAAAGAAAACAGACGAACCGTTAATGAGTACAAAATCTTCATCCGAATAGGATGTTTGCACTGAAAGTTCCTCAGCATAAATTGAATAATTTATTATAATTTCTTCACCCTTCACTTTGTAACTTTTCTTGTCTATCTGTTGTATTTCACCTTTCTCCGCATTTATGTGTGATATATGTCTCGAAAAATCCCTTACCATGTAAGAGCCAGGAGCCCATACAGGCATGGTTATTATTTCCTCATTTGATTTGCTTTCAAATTTCATTCTTATATTCAGAATGTGGCTTCTCGCCGCGGCTAAGTCCACAACAAAATCTATCATGGAGTGTAATTTTAACCATAATTTAAATTATTTGCAAATTGTATACAATTTTGAAATTTCATTTTTTATATCTTAATTATACTTTATCATGAACAAGGGCTTGATTATAGGCATAATCGTGGTATTGCTTGTCTTGGCAGGCGCTCTTGGATATGCGTACATGAACTCTTCGGCAAACGTAAGTTCCTTGAATAACAGAGTTTCCACCCTGAAATCCCAACTTAATTCAGTAAACAGCAGTTATATGCAGCTACAACAGAATTACACCACTATACAAAATGAACTAAGTGTTTATAAAAGCAACATAAATTCCTTAAAGAATGACCTTTCACAAAATTCTAGTTTAGTCGTTCTCAATGCTGCCTTCTCACATTGGGACTATATAGCTATCGAAAATTCATCCCTATTGAGCATGCAATATGCATCTAATGCGACTTTAAATTGGATAGGTGGACCTCTATCAGGTACTTATTCAGGAGTAAATAACATCACTAATGTTTGGAATAAGTTTTTTGGTTTGTGGAGTGCAGTTTGGTTCTATACACCATCACCACCTTCTGTAACTGTTTCTGGTAATTCCGCCAATGTATCTTCTGAAGTACAGTTTGTTCTAACCTCATTCAAAACTCCGTTGGAAGTCGACTATCTCAATATAACCTATTACCTTAACTTCTATCTCATGGGAAGTCAATGGCTAATAACCCATGAAGTATGGCACATAGAATCTCATGGTCCAATTTCATATACTTATAACTATGTGAGCTATCTCCAGAGACAGGAAGTAATGAACATATCTTTCTCTCACTGGGACTATATAGCTATAGAAAATACTTCTCTGCTAGTTCCCCAATATTACAGTAACGCCACTCTTATCTGGATTGGTGGCCCACTCTCAGGAACATACAATGGAATACAAAATATATCGGCGGTTTGGAATAGGTTCTTCGGTCTGTGGAGCGCAGTTTGGTTCTATACTGTCAATCCTCCGACACTTTCTGAATCCAATGGAAATTACTATGTAAATGCAACTGTGCAATGGGTACTGACATCATTTAAGACACCAATGCAAGTTAACTCAATAATAACAAATTACACATTGGAGTTCCAGATGATAAATGGTGTGCCACTTATAACTTATGAAATATGGCACATTGTAGGTGCACAAATAATATCCTACAGCGCATCCTATGTTGAATCACTGCAATCACAAGCACTTTTGAATGCCTCATTTTCACATTGGAATAACATTGCAATAGAGAATCTTTCCTTGGTCATGACACAATACGAGCAAAATAGCAGCTTGCAATGGATAGGCGGAAAATTGGCAGGAAATTACACCAATTATACACAGATATCCCAAGTATGGAATAAATTCTTCTCCCTATGGGCAGCAGTATGGTTCTACTCAGAAGCGCCTCCCATGGTAACACTTAACATAAGTGGTGGATTTGTAACTGGCGGAACTGTTACTGCAGACATACAATTCGTAGTACAGAGTTCTTCAAATACAAGCGTATTCGAATACATTGATGTAGTCTACACCCTCGATTTCCAATTTATAAATGGAAAATACTACATAACACATGAAATATTCGACAACGTTGGATCAGGACCACTATCACAGGTGGCACCATTCACATGAACTATTTAATTGAATTAAATTTTTATAATTCTTTTAACTTTTTCTTTGAATTGACTGCTAAAAAATATGATGAAATTGAATTTCAAGATAAGTATCTGAAGAGGTCACTTTTCTGGTTATTGATAGCTTCAAGGGGTGGTGATACCAGAGCTAAAATATTGAAGGTATTAATTGAGACCCCTATGAACAAAAATGAATTAAGCAAAAAGTTATCTCTGAATTATAGGACGATTACCCATCACCTTAAGGTTCTGCAGGAAAATAAAATTGTATATGAAGATGATAGATATGGAGGATTAGTGTATATAGAAGATGGAATAATGGATGATATCAAAAAATTTCTAGAGTATTATGGAGGGGAAAATTAATGGGTATATTTTGGATTATGTCATTAATTCTGGAAGTTTTGATGCTTGTTGCCTATGCAATATTGGCCACAGCATTTATTGGACTTTATAATTCTAGAAAGCAAGCTATAATGCTTCGTCTCTTTATTTTTGCAATCAGCATGTTTGCTTTCTTCGGCATAATGATTTATTTGACCTACTACCTGGCACTTAGATTTGGATATCCACTGGCCTTTCTGGTTTTAAGTGCAATGGCTCTGGTATTTGTCGGATCATTTTCCCTATTAAAAGTAGTAGAATCTTAATTTAATTATTCTTTTAATTCTTCCATTACCATAGCATTGTGAGCATCTATCATTAGAACTATCTTTTCATCCTTGTGAACAAAAACGGCTGTCCAAATAGGTATGTGAATTAAATAAACATCTGATATATCTACTGAAGTTTCAGCTGCCAGAAAATTGTGATGGTATATTTTCTGAAGCTTTCTCATCTCCCACTGCTGAATCAATACTTTACCCATTACTCTGGCTTTTTCTTCTCCTATGGTTCCATTCAATAATTTAACTGGGGAGTTAATATCTGAATTACCAATAACCCTCTTATTTTGCAAATTGAAAATGTAATCAGGTGGCTGGTATTGTTTAAGATTTTCCACCGCTATAACTGGATATTGCACCATGCCAACATCAGTTCCAGATTCTATAACAGTCTGGACATTTTCGGTTGGACCTATAAAGCCACCTCTACCACCTAAATTCATTGCGACAAACCCTCCAGGTTGCGCTTCCATTTTCTTATATTTGAACTGGGCGGTATATCCCGCATCAATTATCCAATAGGGGATATATGCTAAACCCAGCTGGTCCAATCTGCTCTTTTCATACAGGTGTCTATGCAAAATACTCTTATCAAGGAAGTTCCTCGCAATAGCCAGAGCCTGATCTTTTAACTGTACCCTTATATCCAAAATGAAGTGTGATTTTACTTTAGACCAGCCCTCAGAACTTAATGATATGGATGTGCCACAGTACTGGCATACCACCATTTCTTCTCCTGCTAATGGATTAAGAGGGGCTCCACAGTTAGGGCACTTCATTTCCTTTAAAATTTCTCTTTCACCGCTATTAGAACTTTGGTCCATTGGTTTCTTAGTTAGCTCTACATTTTGCGGCGTTCCACATTTTGGACAAAATAAAGAATCATCTGGTATTTGTGCTCCGCACTTTCTGCAATACATTTATCCCACCTTCTCACCACAATTTGGACAGAATTTAGCGCCTGTTGGTATATCACTACCACATTTTTTACATTTTTGGGACAAAGGCTTTCCGCATTCTGGACAGAATTTTGAATTGGCAGGAATTTCCTTTCCGCAATTTGGGCATTTTATTGTCTCTGATTGTTTAAAATTATATCCGCATTCTGGACAGAATTTTGCATTTGAAGGTACTGTATTACCGCATGAAGGGCACTTCTTAGTGTCGGATTGCTGCTGATACTGATTTGGCTGCTGTGCCAGCCCTTGTGATACAGAGGCTGCAAATGGATAGGCAATACCTGCACCTGCACCAATTCCTACTCCCAGACCTGCCCCTACCCCAGCAGCTCCAGATGGATTTTTGGCTGCATCCACTACAGCCTGACCACTCTGATATTGCATATAATTAACACCCAGAACCTGCATGCTTGACCTAGTATCAATGGCTTTTTGAACGGTTTCTGGTAAATTTATATTCAACCCTGAAATTTTGTTTATTTCAATTCCATACTGCTGGAAAGAATTTTTTGATTCTGCAATTACCGCTTCTTCAATGTTCAATAAATTGGAAGGGATGTCGGTGACCGAAATACCTTGATCTTTCATCTTTCCCAGAATATTGTAAATAAGAAGCACTATCTGCTCCTTTATTCTCTGTTCTACCTGTGCCGTTGTTTCTAAAGAAAAAGTACCCACGAATTGGTTTATGAATATTGATGGATCAGAAATTCTATACCTAGCTTCTCCGTACAACCTTAGAAGCACAATTCCGAAGTCTTTATCCTTAAAAGCGTATGGTTCGGCTGATCCAAATTTAATATCAAAAAAGCGTCTTTGAAGATAATAAACTTCTGCTTGTTGTTGTATCCCTGTCAGAAGTTTTACAATTTCGCCGACCACAGGAGCGTTTAAATCAGTAAGGGCATACCTTCCCGGTTTATCGATATATGCCAATGCCTTTCCATCCCTATAGAATACAGCAATTTCATCCTCCCTAACTACAATGTTATCATTGAATCTTATTAACCTTGGAACTTTCCACATAACATTGTTCTGTTTGAACTGATCTTCCCATTCTATCGTAATCGATCCTAAAACACTCCCGCCAGAATTTGGTATATGATCAGTTTTTTTATGGAAAACCATGTTATATTCCTCCGTACAATATCCTGTTTCTGGATGAGTCCAAATCATGAATTCCAACAATTTCTTCAAGAACCTGGTTATATTTACCTAGATCAAATCTTCCCATCAAAGAATCAGCAACCATCTGTTCTATATTGTTTTTGAGGTTTGTTAGATTCTCATATATTTTCATATCTAGGTCATAGAGAGCATTCAATTTCTCCGGCGTTACCCTCACTGCAGCAGATATCCCTGAATAACCTGCCTCATGGTGTTTGATTCTCTCAGCTATTTCTTGAATGTTAGATCTTAATATACCTAATTTTTCCAAATATTGGAATAATCCTTGGCTGACTAGATTATTTTCAATTTTCTTAACAGATTCATTTATGTTAAGCATAAATTTATAAATTTCATCCTTCAAATAGATGTCTGCATCTCTCAGGTCTTCATTAACCCTATATCCGTGGTATCCGGGAAAAAGTAATTGTAATTTCTTAATAGCACCTCTATCATCTGTTACCTCATCTCTGATGTCAGCCATTGATATAAATAACGAATAGTAATATTAAAGTTTATTTAAATAAATCTATCTAACAATAAGCACAGAAGAAAGTAATTCGAGAATATTTATGCATGAATTTTTAATACAGCAATATGAAAAATGAAGGAGAGGAAGGGGGGAAAGAACTTGGTGAGCTGGCCATAAGATATTCTAATCATTATCATGGTAAAATATCATCAATACCAAAGGTTCCAATTAAACATCTTGATGATTTTTCTATTTGGTATACACCCGGTGTGGCCCAGGTTTCTATGGAAATTGCGAAAGATAAAGAATTGGCATATGAGTACACGTGGAAATGGAATTCCGTAGCAATTATTACAGATGGAACGAGGGTTCTGGGTTTGGGGAATATAGGTCCAGAAGCTTCACTTCCTGTCATGGAGGGTAAAGCTTTGATTTTCAAATATCTTGGAGGGGTGGATGCAATACCGATACCAATAGGAACAACAGATAAAGAAATGATTATAAAAGTAGTAAAATCGCTGGAGCCTGCTTTTGGAGGTATCAATCTGGAGGATATAGAATCCCCAAAGTGTTTCACCCTCCTTGATACCCTATCCAGGGAAATGAACATACCAGTTTGGCATGACGATCAACTAGGTACTGCTGGAGCCACACTTGCGGCATTAATTAACGCTTTGAAAATAACAGGCAGAAACAAGAAAGATACTAGAATAGTTTTATTTGGTTCTGGTGCTGCTAATATTGCTACTGCCAGATTACTGGGTGCAGCAGGATTTGATTTTGGTAATATAATAATGGTTGATTCCCATGGAATTCTTCATCCTGAACGTGAGGATATGGATAATTTAATGGTTACTAACCCCTGGAAATATGAACTTGGTATTACCACTAATAAAATAAGGAAAAAAGGGGGAATTCAAGAAGCTTTGGAGGGTGCAGATGTGGTCATAGCTGCTTCTCACCCAGGGCCCGGTGTAATAAAGGGTGATTGGATAAGAAAAATGGAAAAAAGGGCCATTGTTTTTGCACTTGCCAACCCTGTCCCAGAAATCTGGCCCAGCGAGGCAATTGCGAATGGTGCTGAAATTGTGGCAACTGGTAGATCTGATTTCCCAAACCAGGTAAATAATAGCTTGGTATTTCCTGGAGTTTTCAGAGGTGCCCTTGATTCAAGAACTAAGAGGATTAATGAACAAATGATAGTGGAGGCTTCAAATGAACTTGCTAAATTTGCCGAGGAAAAAGGGTTATCCACAGACTACATAATACCTAGGATGGATCAATGGGAGGTATTTCCAAGAGTTGCATCAGCTATAGCTTATTCAGCTGTGAAATTTGGGTTTGCAAGAATATCTAAATCAAAGGAAGAGTTCTATGCAAATGCCCTTAACATTATTTCTAAAAATAGAAATATTATAGAAAAGTTAATTGAAATAGGTTTGATAGAGGATATAAGGAGGGGTTGAATATGGAACCGATAATCAGGGAGATGAAAGAAGAAGATATAGAACAAGCAGCTAATTTGCTGCTTAGGCTAAAAAAGTTTAATTCAGAACACGATCCTTTATTCAGTTTGGTGCATAATGTTGAAGAAGAAGTGAAAAAGTATTTAAAACAGGCTGTAAAAGAGCAATTCAGAGATGCCTATGTAGCTGAATACCAGGGAAAAATAATTGGTATAATACTAGCGGATATAATTGATAGACTTTTCTATAATCCAAGAAAAGAGGTTAGAATTACGGATATATATGTTCTACCAGAATTCAGGAAGAAAGGATTAGGCACAGAATTACTGAGGGAATTGGCTAAGATAGAGAAAAAGAAAGGCTGTTCTGTTATTACTGTAGAATTCCCAACTGAGAATTTAGTGGCTACAAAATTCTTCAAGGGAGAAGGGATGAGGAGCATAATTTCAATATATGGGAAAATTATAGAATAAATATGAAAGCAATAATAGTAGAGGAACCGGGCGGATTAGAAAACTTGCATATAGGGGAGGTTCAAGATCCATCAGGAGAAGTCTTAATAAAGGTTAAATATGCTGGGCTTAACCCAATTGATGTTAATACAATCAAGGGAAAAACCAATTACAAAATATCTCCCTTCCCACATATACCGGGAGCTGAAATTGCAGGTATCGTAAAGGAGAGTAAAACCAATAAATTTAAGCCTGGAGATAGAGTTATTCTTTATCCGAGATTCTTTGACAATTCTTGCCTATATTGCATTTCAGGGAAACAACATATTTGTGAAAACGGCGGCATCTATGGTGCTACCAGCAATGGCGGATTTTCAGAACTCTTTGCCGGGCCAGCTTTAAATTTTTTAAAAATACCTGAGGATGTCGATTTTGAAGATGCTGTGGGCTTACCAGTTGGTGGACTAACTTCATATCATGCGCTTATTGAATCAAATTTAAAAACAGGTGAAAAGGTCTTGATAGTTGGGGCTTCTGGAAATACTGGTCAATATGCTGTAATTCTCTCACGAATATTCGGAGCTGAAGTATATTTTGTATCCAGAAAAAAGTGGTTAACAGAATATGGTGCTATTGAATGGAATGGTCAAAATGTCGATTTAATAATAAATTCCTTAGGTACTGATTTCTTTAAAAATTACCTTTCCTATCTAAACAAAGGTGGTCGTATTGTTACTTTTGGAACTTACACAGGTAAATTAACAGAAATTGATTTAGCCTTCCTTTATACGGGAGAAAGGAAAATAATAGGATCAACTGGTGGAACCTTGAAAGAATTACAGGACCTACTAAAGTTGGTTAAAAACCATAAAATAAAAACAAAGGTTTGGAAGCATTTCAAATACACAGATATAAGAGAAGCCCTTCAACAGTATGATTCAAAAGATGGAAGAATAATAATAGATTTCTAGGTTAAATGAATTTTAATTTAATCTTTATTTCTAAGCTATATGCAGCATCTCCAACACATTTACCATATATAGGGAAAACATCAATATGACAAATACTACAAGTGCTATTATGGCAAAAATAGTGTCTTTTTCATATATGAATATGAAAAATTGTAGAAGCATTCTACCAAAGGGGGTTAATAGAAGAATAAGTACTCCCAATTGAATTATGGCAAAGGGTTTGAGGGTTAAAACCCCATTCCAAATTGATTGAATATAAAATGGATATGTGCTGAGTGAGCCCTTTGCCGTAATCAGAGAGTTAAGGTTTCCCATATTATATCCTGATTTACCTGTTATTATGAATAAAATAGTCCCGAAAGTTATTATACCCAGAGAAATTATGACACTCCATATTAGATAGATAGTTAAAATCTTGCTACTTATGCCCTCTTCCGTCAGTAATTTTTGATCCTTAGAATTGTTGTCTATCAATTAGATTACCCCCGCACCTCTTAAAATCATTTCCAAACCCACAATTAGTATTATCACCGCAAATATTTTTCTGACAGAAGAACTTCTAATTCTTACTAAAATTTTGGTTCCAATTATAGCCCCTATTAATACACCCATTGCCACCGGGGCTGCTATAAATGGATTAACATCCCCAGTAAAAAAGTATATTCCAGCACTGGCAGCTGCTGTTACCCCTATCATGAAATTTGAGGTTGTTGTAGAAACTTTTATAGGTAGTCTCATTGCAAAATCCATTGCTAATACTTTAAATGCTCCAGACCCTATTCCCAATAATCCCGAAATTGTTCCTGCCATGAACATCATGGCTGCACCTGGTTTCACCCCGGTAACCTTATATTTAACCTCTCTTTTAAGAACGGAATCGTAATATTCACCATAAAGTCCCAATTTTTCAGCAAGTGGATCATTCTTTTCAACATTAGGGACTTCTTCCCCTATTTTTTTAAGCATTGGAATAACCGAAATTATTAAAACAACACCAAATATAAAAAACAAAACTTTTACCGGAGTCACATGTTCTATAAATGCACCCAATATAGCTCCGGTTGTTGTAAATAGTACTAAAAATGTACCAATCCTGATATTAGATATTTTATCTCTAACATAGGCAGCGGCAGAACCACTAGAAGTTGCTATGACTGAAACGATTGATGCGCCAATAGCCAATGATATAGGTACATGAAAATACAGAGTTAGAAATGGAACTATTAAAACTCCACCACCCAAACCCCCTAAAGCACCTATTATACCTGCTAAAATTGAAGCTATCAGAATCTCAATTAAATATTCCACAATTAAATAGATCATTCAAAACTTAATTATCTTTAATTAGAATAATTTTCTCTTCCCAAATATTGTCAAAAAATAAAATTCTGAAGCAATTCCATTCACTTCTCCTCTATTTTTCCTATGAACCTAGCCTTTTCAAGTAAAGCAAGTTTATTGAATCCCTTTGGGACAGAGATTAATCCTACATTGTTAATTGATACTATGAATTTGGAAATGTCCTCCTCATGAATTTCTTTTAATTCTAATCTTTGAATGTTTTTGATAATTATTTTTCTGTTAAATTTTCTTATTTCTTCCCCTGTTAATGAAATCTCATCCACGTTTTCGATGACTTTAATCTCTCCATTTTTTATCATTTTTATAACATCATTTCCAGCTTTTGATACGTCATCTAATGCCATCAATATTGTATTATACGCGTCATTAGTAATCTCACCTATGGTTTTGCCAGTTTCTTTTGCAAGCTGCCTGACCTTATTGTAAATTTCTGAACTAATGCCTTTAATTGTTACATTTTCTTTTCTGCCATTATTTTCCATACTTTGGTATTACTCTGCAATACTTAAAATCTACGGAAATCCAAGAAATCCATTAATGACTCTAGCAACCTCCTGTGGCTTCCTATAATGAGGTACATGACCACCATCCTTTATAATCTCAAGTTTGCTGTTTTTTATTTTTTTATTTAATTCTTCACCATAACTTAAAGGTATAATCCTATCGTTATCTCCCCATATTATGCATGTGGGAGATTTAATTTTATCAAATTCTTCATCTTTAATTTTCCATTTTGGATTTGCGTTGTTCCTTATTATGCTTTCTATCACATATTCTTCATTGCCTGGATTATTTTTTAATATATTGTTTACGAATTGCCTTCTAACATCTTCTGCAACTTCTCCATATGTAATATTTATTCCAGCACTATCTTCTAATATTAATTTATCTGGATTCATAATGTCAATTGAAAATCTCATAGAAACCCATCCACCATATGAATTTCCCATAAGCGAAAATTTCTCAAATCCCATGTTGTCTATAAATTCCTTTAATACCTTTTCTTGCACTTCTATAGTATAATCAATCATGGGCTTATCTGATTTTCCATGACCCAACATATCGAGCATGAAAAGGGCTATGTTTTCCTTTAAATATGTATTTAATTTAAGGAATGAATTGCCCGTACCTCCCAGCCCATGTAAGAATATGAGTGGATAATTTCCATCCCTTTTTAAATACGATAATTTTCCAAAACTCGTCTGCATGAATTCTCTTTGCATATTACCTTAATGCAAATACGATTAAAATTGCTTGTCAATTTTTTATACAATTTAGCTGAGGAGTAGCTCACATTAGACCCGGATTATAATCTTATAATGCATTTCATTGAAAATAGAAAAGATTTTAATAGCGATATTTAGTTAACCCCCTAGGTGAGGTCATGAATCTCATAAGGCGAAGACCAGACGATGATGATGACTTTGATGATGATGACGATGATGACTTCTAATGGATGCATAAGGAAAATTGATTTAAAAGATCTGCAGGCTGTAAAAATTATTGAAGACGAAGCATTCCAGGAGCATGCTTACAACGAAAATGAAATAAAGGACATGTTGTTAATGGAAGGCGGTGAATCTTATTTATTTGAGATAGATGAACAGCCTGCAGGTTATGTTTCTTTTTATATAAAAAACGGAAAGTGCAGGGTTGAAAGTATTGGAGTAAGACCGCAATTTCAAAGAAATGGCATAGGTAAGAAATTGATGGCATTGGTCGAACAAAGATGCAATGAGCTTAATGCTAAGAGCATAATTTTAGAAACTTTCGAAAGAAATATTGCTGCGATTTCACTTTATGAAAGACTTGGCTATGAAGTTATTGGAAAGATAATAAATTATTATAACATTCCATTTAATGGCTCAAGGGATGCAGTAAGACTAAGAAAAAGGTTGTAACAAAAATATCTAATTAATTGTTAATTATAAACCTATCATGGTTAGAATTATGGCCACGGGTGTCTTTGATATAATTCATCCGGGGCATCTCTTTTTCCTTGAAGAGGCTAGAAAATTAGGAGACGAACTCATTGTAGTGGTTGCCAGAGATTCAACAGCAAAAAGAATCAAGAGATTTCCTATTTTTAATGAGAATATTAGATTAAAAATGGTTAATTCATTAAAACCTGTTACGATGGCTATTTTGGGTGGTGAAGGCAATATCTTTGATATAATTCCCATGATTAGGCCTGATATTATTGCCCTCGGTTATGATCAGCATTTTAACGAAAATGAAATTGAAAAAGAAGCAGCAATAAGGGGGGTTAAAGTTAAGGTTGTAAGGATTCAGGAGTATAAGGATATTGAGTTGAACGGAACGAGAAAAATAATAAGATACCTAAAGGAGAATTATAAAGAATTATAAATTGTCTGGCCAATCTTTAAGTGATGATAGCCTAATTGACATAAATTCTAATATTTTTACAATGTTTTTGGAATTATCAAATTTTTCATAAATGCTTATAGATTCATCTCTATCAAATGAAGCCATATTTTTAAAAGCCCTGTTTACATCGTCCACAATTGATATATGACCAGCCCTCGATGTTCTGCTTAAAGGATTTAGGTCTATGGTAATAACATTTTTACCCATTTTTATTAATGCCTCAGCCCTATCTCCATCTTCTAGAGGGATAACAACAGTATCAGCACTGAATATTCCTTCAAATTCACATCTTCCCCTGTTAGATTCCAAACCCGGAATCCTCATATTTTGATTTCTCCCTAGAATACTAAGACCCTTTGATTCGAAGTGCTTCACTATTTTTTCTATCCTTTCCTGAGACCAATGGAAAATGTTGGCTTCAACAGTAATTCCATATTTCTTTGAAAATTCAATAATTGCGTCATCAGCAAGGGCCGTCACATTTCCATTGACGGATATAACAGGTTTTTTAGATTTTAAAATTAACCCTAATGCAGCTTTTTCTGATAATATTGCATAATCATTACTCTTTTCACCTAAAATATAATCAAATGCCTCCCCTCTCCCATGGGATATGAGACCTGAAATTGTAACTATTCCTTTCTCATAAAATTCAATTAATCTGTTTCTTCTAATAAGACTCTCATACCTTGGATGATTCTTTGGTATTTCCAATTTGTTCACCTACGATCATGTCTAATATTAAAAGAAACTCATTTATTTTTTCCAGTGGTATCGTCCCACCAGCCGCTATGTCATGTCCCCCTCCATGTCCCCCAACCTGGGAACATGCAATGTTGAGCGCTCTGGATAGGTTTACACCTTTGCCCACCAGATCGAATGTAGCCCTTGACGATACTTTACAATTGGCGTTCTTGGAATAAGAAACTGTTGGTTTATCCTTGTTCAAAAAATATATCATTCCAATCGAAGCAACTATGCCGGTAAGAGATTCGCTTGTTACTTCCACAACATTAATGTTTTTCATTTCATAAGCGCTCGATAATGATTTCCTAGCCTCCTCTATCACTTTTCTCTTGAAATCTTTATGAATGGCCATCATTTCCTGAAGCGCATCTCCATCACCTAGGGAATAACTTACAGGAAGTCCCATACGCCCATTCCTTCCAGCCGCATCAAAAATATCAGATAAATGTGAAACAGTTAATCCTGATTTTTCATCTGAAATACTATCTGTTACTAGATTTTCAAAACCTTCTTTTGATGTGTTGCCTTTTAATAGCTCAAGGAATAATATGTTAGCAATTTTTTCTAATTCTGAATTGGAAAGCTCACTAACTTTTGATTCTTTATCTATTTTGAGAGTTTCCAGAAGCTCAATTACCTTTTCTTCGTAACCAGTTAGGCTGACAAAAAATGGATCCGTTGAATATGTTATGGCATCTGCAACTTTTCCTGGACCAAGATTTAATGATTTTCTTTCTTTTATTCCTAATCTCTCGATTATTTGCTTATTCAACCCCTTGAAGCCTCCCACGCCCTGCTTATCTCCTATAGAACCTGACAAAAAGAATCGATATAGGTCTTTATTTTCCTCGTTTATTCGAAGCGAAAGAATGAAAGCTACTGTAGAAGAACATGCTTCCTTCGTACCATCATATCCATAGCTTCTTGGATTTAGATTTATTATATTTTTGTTATTTCCGGGTGGCTCGTGATGATCGACAAGTATGACTTCAAAGTTTTCTGGATTCAAGCCATCCGAACCCAGATCGCTCAAAATTACCAATTCTCCGTTATTTTTAGAAATTTCATTTATGTCTAACTGTTTCAGGAAAGTTAAATGGAACCTCTTATTTAATCTGCTTAAAAAAGATGCAATAATTGATGCTGATGATACTCCATCGGCATCATAATGAGAATAAACTCTCAGAAAATTTGATTCCTTAATTTTGTTTGCTGCTATATCAAATGCTTTTCCATAGGATTCATTAACTTCTATCATTTAACTAGCAGTTCTGCATTTTCTATGGAATAATACCAATTAGATGGCAGCTTCTCAACTCTCTTGTAATAATCGGTTAGTCTTTTGATTTTTGCTTCTATCAATTGTAAATTTCTCTTGTTTTTCAGATCCTTCGGGTACTTTGATAAATGCCTGTTTAGGCTAACAGCTTTCCTCATTAAAGCTAATAAATCCTCTGGTATCTGATCTTCTAAACTTGCCTCTTTAACAACATCTCCTATCCTCTTACCAATAATCTGCTTTACCTTTGGTATCCCATACTGATCCCGGAGTATCATCCCGATTTTCGATTTTGTTAGCCCTTCTCGCTTTAATTTTAATATTAATTCATTTATTTCTTCTTGATTCATTTGAACCCAATCGGGCGCACTATCCCTATATACAATCTTTGAACCTGATCTACCCCTTTTTCTTGTATGCATCCTGGCCATCAATACACCTTTAAACCAAATTTAATTATAATACTTAAAAATGTTGATTAAAAATGTATGATATAATTACTGTCGGAGCTGGCCCGGCTGGTTCATATTTTTCCGGCCTTGCCTCTAAGAATGGTTTTAAAGTGCTTCAATTAGACCTAAAATCAGAAGTTGGAATACCAAATCATTGTTCAGGACTCGTAAATAAAAGAATAATCAAATATTCCGGAGAGGAGCTCATCATAGATAAACCCGAAAGTGCAACCATATATACTCCACAGGGATGTATAGAATTGAAAAATAAGGATATGGTTGTAATTGATAGGATCGGGTTAGATAAGAAGCTAAGTAAGGAGGCTGTAGAGGCCGGCACAACCCTTTCTTTAAATTCCAGATTTATCGAATTTAAAATTGAAAATAATGCTGTCACGGTATATTATCAAAATAGAGGAAAATTGAACAAGGCGAGTGCTAATATATTAGTAGGGGCTGACGGGCCCGCTAGCAATGTAAGGAAAAAATTAGGGGTTGCGGAGCCAATACTTCTTCCATCAATTCAATTCGATCTAAAAAAGTTAGATAGCAATGTTAAAATATGGTTAGATAGAAGTAAAATAAAAGATTTCTTTGCATGGGAAGTTCCTCAAGGAGCAACATCAGAAGTAGGGATTTCAGGTCGACATTCAATTAATTTTCCCTACGAATTGTTGAATAATTATCCTAAAATAGAAATAATTAAAAGAAGAGGTGGAGTAATACCTATTGGTAAGAGTGTTTTGGGAGCTCAGGGGATTTATTTAATAGGGGATGCTGCAGTGGCTAACAAGGCAACAACAGGTGGAGGTTTACTTGGTGCTTTTAAAAGTGCTGAATATCTTATGCAGTCTTTAAATAAGGAAGATACGTTCATGTCATATAAGAAATTATGGAATTCCGGATTTGGAAGGGATATTAAAAATGCATATCTATTGAGGAAGATTATTGATAAAACCGAATTCTTTTATAACCTATGGTATAACACATTCAAACTTTCTAGTAAAATAATTAATAAAGTTGGGGATGTAGATTACCCCGAAATGACTGCAATGGCTATCCTTGATATATCTTTAATTTACTCTCCCTTGCTTCTTAGATATTTTATTTCTGACCTAACTCAAATCCACAATTATAGCAGACAATAGCATCTTTTGAAATCATTGTACCGCAACGTGGGCACGGCATCATTTCTTCTTCTGGTGCAATCTCTTTACCTTCTATGATATATGATACATGCCCCCTAAAGTCCTTGATTAACCTTTCTAATTTCTTAAATTCATTTTCAATTTTTTGGTTCTTTTCCTTTAAAGACTGATTTAATTTATTATTCTCTTCTGTAAGTTCATTCAGCTTTTTCATTTGCAACTGTAGCTCTTTATCCCTTGAATCCAACTCCTTGGATTTTGATTCTAATTCTTTCTTAAGCTTATCTAATTCATCTTCTCTAATTATGATCTCCCTTTGCCTCTTATTAAGCGAATCATTAAGGTCATTGAGAGCCTTTTCCCTTTTATTTAGTTCATCTTCTTTCTTTTTGAGTTCTTCTTCCTTCTTTCTTAATTCTTCATCTTTCTTCTTTTGTTGCTGTATTACTGTTTCAATTTGTTGTAAAATGTTGAGTGTGGTATCAGCCATATATATCGAATAAGATATTTCATTATATGTTAATATAATTTTCTTTTTCTCGTTCTTCTATTGAAAATAAGATTAACGATGAATCATCAATTTAAGGGGTCAATCTTTAACCGTTTCGAAAACAACGTGACTATAGGTTCCCTCAACTCCTGGAAAAGACCTTATTTTATTAATTACTTTTTCTCCCAATTCCCTTAGCGTTTTTGCCCTGACTTTTGCTAATATATCAAATTCTCCTGCTATTAAATGAACTTCTTCAACGCCTTCTATTTCGGCAACTTTTTCTGCTAGACTTCTCTGAGTCATTTCTGGAGACTTTTCATACGATATGAAAACAAATGCAAGAACGTTAATACCGAGCATTTCGTAGTTTATCTTTACTGTAAATTTTTCGATTATGCCCTTTTCTTCCAATTTCTCAATTCTTTCGGCTGCGGTAACACGGTTAATGTTTAAGTCATCAGCTATTTTAGTTACTCTTTCCCTTCCATTATTCAGCAGGTATTCCAATATCTGAAGATCTATTTGGTCAATATCCTTCATGAACTTTTATAACATATTGGTATATAAATGCTTTTACAAATTGTCAATTAAGTATCGTTAAAAACTTAAATATGTAATTAAATTTCAAATAATATGCAAAATATGTTGCTTAATGAGGCTATTGAGAAATATTATGGATTGAATCGAGAAGACATATATGCGTCAATGAAAATGAATACCATCATAAGGGAAGAGATGAAGTTGTTTCTTGACATGGACGGATTCATAGAAGTTAATCCGGTTATAATTTCCCCGATTTCAGATCCATTGAACCACCCTGTGCAGGACCCATGGATCGATTACTATGGTTTTCGCTATCGTCTTACTAAGTCTATGATCTTTCATAAGCAGCTTTCCATGGTATTCTTTGACAAGATTTTTATTTTTTCGCCAAACATACGTGTGGAGCCTTTAGACAGAAAGAGTACCGGTAGACATCTTGTGGAATTCACACAATTGGACCTTGAGGTTAGAAATGCCAAACGGGAAGATGTTATGGAAATTGCTGAAAAAATGATAGAAAAAGTTGTGAGGAGAGTAATGGAAGAATTTGACATAAAGTTCCTGAACCCTGGATTAAAAGTTTTCAAAAGACCTTATAGAAAAATAAAATACCTAGATGCAAAAAGCGAATACGGTGAAGACTTCGAGCTTAAACTGAGCAAAGAAATGGATGAACCCTTTTGGATTATTGATATTCCTTTGGAAGCAAGGGAATTCTATGATAAGGAAACTGAACCAGGTTCTGGGATCCTTAGAGATATGGATCTTATATACCCATTGGGCTATGGTGAAGCCATTTCAGGTGGGGAAAGGGAATATCAGTACGAGAGAATATTGGAAAGAATAAAAAGAAAAGGCCAAAATCCGGAGGAATTTGCATTGTTGCTTGAAGCTGCCAAAAAAGGATTATACCCGTCTGCAGGTTTTGGTATCGGCATTGAAAGGTTTGTCAGATTCTTAAGGGGTAAGGAGGATATTTCATCCATAACACTCTTTCCAAAGAAAATTGGAGAGTTCACAATATAATAAAACTCTATTATTTATCTTACCTAAATTTTTTCCATCTTTCCCTAAATTTATAAACTTGATTTCTATTATACCTCACCGGTGATGCCTGTTTGAAACTATATGTATACATAATTAGAAGGCTCCTTTTAATGATACCAGTATTGCTTGGTGTGGTTGCGATAACATTCGCATTATCACATGTTAATATAAACCTTCTGATTTCAGAATACGAAGGGAGAATTCATACTCCGCAGGCAAGGCAGGCTGTCATAAACGCATTGCATTTAAATGGCAACTTTCTTGAACAATATTTATATTATGTAGTGGCTGTATTTACAGGAAACTGGGGTTATACGGCCCCGTCTGATATAGATCCTGGGTCTCCGGTAGTACTTGAATTTATGAGGAGATTCCCACCTACAGCTGAATTGGCAATAGTTGCAACCTTAATAATGGTGGCATTATCCTTGCCATTGGGAATACTCAGTGCTGTAAAAAAGGACAGGCTTGTAGATCAGGCAACTAGGTTAATAGCAATGTTCTTCTACTCAATACCAGTTTTCTGGTTTGGTTTGATAATTATATTGATAATAGGACCAGGATCCAAAATTGTACCTCCTTGGTTACAGGACAGTGGGACAGGGCAATTAAATTTCCAACAATATGCTATAATTTATAAAAATGGTGTTTATACGCTTGCACCTTGGGCTGTCCAGGGAGGTTTGTCTAGGCCAACTGGATTTTTAGTTATAGATACAGCTTTATATGGCGATTGGCCCGCTTTTCTTGATGCCCTTAAGCATTTAATGTACCCATCCATAGTTGTTGGCGTTACATCATTTGGTGTTTTCGTTAGATATTTAAGATCCAGCATGCTTGAAACCTTAGGCCAGGACTTCATTAGGACAGCCAAATCAAAAGGAGTTCCTGAGAGATATGTAATTAAAAAGCATGCTAGGAGGAACTCTCTTGGCCCTACAACAACCATTATGGGTTTAACCATTGCAGGATTACTAGCAGGAGTTGTTGTAACAGAAAACATCTTTGGATGGCCAGGTATGGGTACATGGCTCTATGATGCTGCAGTTTCGGATGACCTAGTTTCAATAATAGCCACTACCTTTGTATTCACCATAGTCATAGTAATCGCAAATTTGATTGTAGATATATTATATGCATATCTTGATCCAAGGGTGAGATTAGAATGAGTGTAAATAATAGCAATAGAGAAGAGAGCGAATTCTTTAGATCACTCTTGAGCCGATTTGAGAGCTTTAAAAGGACCTTCTATTTCCTCACTAGATCACCATTAGCAGTAATTGGTTTAGCAATTACAATCTTCTACATATTACTTGGAATATTTGGGGATTTCTTCGTTAAAGGTAACCCGTGGACTATGGTCCAAATTCTTGAATATAAAGGTCAATATATTTACAATACCCCATTGCCGCCATCAAGTACATTCCCATTTGGAACTACTTATGGAGGATATGATATTTTCAATGGAATAATTAAGGGAGCAAGAATAGATGAAGGTGTAGCAGCGATAATTGTATTAACAGGTGCATTAACTGGTGTAATTCTTGGTTCAATTGCTGGTTATTTCGGTGGAATAATTGATGATATAGTGATGAGAGTTACTGATATTTTCCTTTCGATACCTGGGTTAGTTCTATTAATAGCATTCATGGCCATATTGGGTAGAACGCTAGAAATATTAGTATTTGGGTTTATAGTAATTTGGTGGCCAGGTTATACTAGGATTATTAGGGGGCAAGTTTTATCATTAAGAGAATTAAAATATGTGGAAGCTTCAAAAGCGGCAGGAGCCAGCGCTTTTAGAATTATAACCAAGCACCTTATACCCAATGCAATTTACCCAGTTTTTGTCCAGGTTTCTCTAGATTTTGGAAATGTTATATTAAGTTTGGCAACACTAGACTATTTGGGATTCGGGTTCGCTGGACAGAACCTTGCTGAATGGGGGAATATTATAGGGTTAGCAACACATGGGGCATCAGGAGTCTTGAGTATTGAAAACTATCCATGGACTGTTACAATTCCTGGATTAATCATCTTAATATTCGTACTCTCCCTGAATTTCCTAGGAGATGGCCTTAGAGATGTACTGGATCCTAAAATGAGGAGGTGAAAAGACTTTGACAGAAAATCAGGTATTGAATAATAGAGAGCCCATATTGAGAGTTAGGAATCTAAAAACTCAATTCTTCATCTACGATGGTATTGTGAAAGCTTTAGAAAATGTAAGCTTTACACTTTATAAAGGCGAAATTTTAGGCCTGGTAGGAGAGACAGGATGCGGAAAATCAGTTACAGCTTATTCCATAACCAAATTGTTGGCGGATCCGCCAGGAAGGATTGTAGGCGGAGAAATATATCTAGGGAATCTGAATATTCTTAAAAACGTCTTTAAGGAAGCAAAGATAATTCCAAGGTCAAAGAAACCAAAAGTAAAAAGATATACTTCTGTTATTAAAAAGAATGAACTATTTTTTAACCAGATAAGGGGAAAATATATTTCAATGATATTCCAGGAGCCCATGGCAGCTTTGAATCCAGTTTATACTATTGAAGATCAAATAACTGAAACTCTTTTCCTCCATAGGAGAGGATACCTTTTAGAGGTGGCCAGAGATGCTTCAAATAACAAATCTTTTCTACTTAAATTGAAAGGTATAATTGACTCTATAAGGGAGACCAATGAAGGAGCTAGCTCAAAAGGTAAAAGGGATATTTCCTCTATTGAAGAAGATTTAAGCTCCAGCAGCAGAGAAGAATTTAAAAAGATCTACAATGTTGAATATATAGATTCAAACCTCAGCGAGGGTAAATTAAAGGAAGAATTAATAAAGAGCATTAATACTAAAAAAGGGATAGAAAGCTTTTCAAAGCATATAGAGCTCTTAATAGAGGCTGCAAATGCATATGAAAAGAATAAAACCAAGTATGACCGATTAATAGAAGAAGATAGAAGAGTAGAACAGCTTCGAAGAGATTTGTTAACTGAAAAGGATGAGAAAAAAATTGAAGATATACAGAAAGAATTGAATAAATATACCAAGAAAATTAATCTCATTAAGCTAAGTAAAGAACTTAAAAGGAATAAAAAGAGTCCTTTGATAATTGAAGCTAGGAGAGAAGCTTTTTATCTCCTTGAATCTGTTAATATTCCAGATGCTTATGGTGTCCTCAAGAGATATCCTCATGAACTAAGCGGGGGAATGCTCCAGAGAGTTGTAATCTCCATTGCACTTGCGAATGATCCGGAAATATTAATAGCTGATGAACCTACCACCGCCCTTGACGTTACGGTACAGGCACAAATATTGGAAATTATGAGGAATTTGCAGAAACAAAGATCCACCTCCATTATTCTTATAACTCATGACCTGGGAGTAATAGCCGAGATGTGTGATAGGGTAGCTGTAATGTATGCGGGCAATATAGTTGAAATGGGCGATATAAATGAAATTTTCCATAACCCAAAACATCCATATACTATAGGCCTTCTATCTTCGATACCAAGGATCGATAACCCAGATAAGAAGTTGAAGAGCATTGGTGGGAGTGTCCCAAATCTTTTGAATCCACCCAATGGGTGCAGATTCCACCCGAGATGCCCATTTGCATTTGATCGATGCAAAGTAGAGGTTCCGGTACATATAGAGGTTGAACCTAATCACGTAGTTGCTTGCCATCTATTTTCTGGTAAGGAGGTGACTGATTATTAGCGATAAAGAGATATTGATAAGGGCAATAGGAATAAGGAAATATTTTCCCATAAAGGGGGGTATACTTGGAACAACTAAAGGTTATGTATATGCTGTAGATGATGTAAATCTCGACATCTATAAAGGAGAAACATTGGGTTTAGTCGGAGAATCTGGATGCGGTAAAACTACATTAGGAAGGTTGTTGCTTAATTTACTTGACCCTTCTGGAGGTACATTGATTTACAATTTCAATGATAATCATTCTTCAGAACTGTTGAAGAAATCAGATATATTGATAGAGGAATATTCAAAGATTAAAGGAAAAAACATAAGGGAAATTAGGCTAAAGGAAAAGGAAATCATAAGTAAATACAATATCAGAGATATATATCGTGCAGGAATATCCCAACTAAAAAAATTCAGAAGAAACGTCCAGATCGTATTCCAAGATCCTGTTTCTTCGCTTGATCCAAGAATGTTAATTAAAGATATAGTTGCCGAACCACTTTATGTGAACAAAATAGCAAGGGGTGAGAAGGCTAGACAGATGGTTTTAAACTTGCTTAAAGAAGTTGGACTCAACGAGGATCATCTGTATAGATTCCCGCATGAATTCAGTGGTGGACAGAGGCAAAGAATAGCTTTTGCGAGAGCCGTTATAACAAATCCCAATTTCATCGTACTTGATGAACCAACCTCAGCCTTAGATGTTTCTGTCCAAGCTCAAATATTAAACTTGTTGAAAGACATGCAAAAGAAGAGAAATATAACATATCTTTTCATTTCACACAATTTAGCTGTGATTAGGGCTATGAGTGATAGAGTGGCTGTCATGTATCTCGGAAAGATAGTAGAACAAGCTTCCACTGATGACCTTTTTGAGTATCCTATTCATCCTTATACGCAAGCATTACTCAGTGCGATTCCAATTCCTGACCCACAAAAAAGAAGAAACAGGATAATCCTTTCAGGAGACGTACCTTCCCCATCTAATCCGCCCTCTGGATGCAGATTCCATACAAGGTGCAGATTTGCTACAGAGAAATGCAGACTGGAGGAGCCTGAGCTTAGAGAAATCAGGCCAGGTCATTTTGTAGCGTGCCATTACTCTGAAGACATTCTTTCAACCGAGACTAAACAGCATGCAATTTTGAAGGAGACAAATATAGAGACCGTGGGACTTGCAAATATTGAAAAGAAATAGGAGTTAAATGAGATACACAAATGAAGAAAGACAAAAATTAATCGATGATCCAGGTCTTCCATGGAAAAAATGGTTTAGATATGTTCTTTTTAAATATTGGTATGCGTTTTTCTGTTTGCTCATAGATATAGGCATACCAATCCAATATATTGAAAATTATGAATTAATTGGAAATTCAGGCTATTGGCCTATGATTGCATCCCTTGTATCAGTCCCTTTTTTAATAACTGTTGAAGCTCTGCTTTATAAAAAATTGTTTCCAAAAGAATTTTAGAGACTTTTATTTACTTTTAGATTTTTTTTAATTTTGTCACTATAATTTACCATATTTTCTTATCTTTGTTACTAAATGAAAAGATTTAAGTATAAACTTCACTTAAACATTTCGTGGTTCTATGAGTCAGCAAGAAGCACAAACCACGGCTCCACCACCAGAGAAGAAAAAATCTTCAGCTGGAAAGTGGATAGCCGTAGTAGTGGTAATTATAATAATAGCGGCAGCTGCGGTAGTATTACTATCGCACAAATCGACAACAACTACAACAACGACAACTACAACTGCATTACCCGCTACCATAACTCCAACATCTACAGGACTATCTGCACAAGCTGGATCACCTTTGACTTTCTTCACAAACCTTCCAAGCAATGTTAAATTTACAAAAGTTGTATGGAACTTTGGTAATGGAGTTACACAAACAGTAACTAGTGGAAACGGAGAGGTGACTTATACATACAATACACCCGGTAGCTATTTGGTATCTGTAACAGTCTATAATTCAACATCTTCAGTAAGCAATAATCAATCGCTCCTACTGGTTACGGTAACACCTGGATTGACGGCTAATCCTGCAGCCATATACGGTCCAATTACAGTTAACATGAACAGCGCTGGAAATACTAATCAAACTATCCCTGCGGGTGGATGGATAAACTTATCCTATTCTGGTCTAACAGCAGCTACTCCAATAATGTTGGGATCACCAGTACCTGGAGATCCATCATACACTGTTTCTGCATTTCAGTGGAATATTGATAATGGAACAAGCGTAATACTCAATACAAATATCAAAAATTCCAATGGTACTGTTAACATGATGTATGCTGGTACTGTAAATTTGACATTCTCAACACCGGGATTCCATACTGTTGAGTTGAATACAATATCCACGGGACCCAGCGGAAATGTTACAGGAAGCTTCATAATGACAGTTGCGGTTGGAAATTATGCGGTTTTAAAAGTTGCTCCCAAGGTTGCACCAAATAAGAATATGATAGTGGATGCAACATGGATACCTGGAGGTCCTAGAACATTTGATCCAGCTATAGCTTATGATACAGTTTCTTATGAAGTGGTTTATGAGATTTATCAGCCACTGGTATTCTACAATGGAACTTCTACAACTCAATTTAACCCTGTTATAGCTAAATATGTCCCAACCGTTCAGAATGGCGGTATAGTGGTTAACACAACTACAGGGGCAGAGAACGTAACATTCTACATAAATACAAGCCTCCAATTCTCTAATGGCGACCATGTAAATGCATACGATGTTTATATCTCCTTTGCCAGGACTTTACTATTTGCTAATGATCCTGGTGACCCAGGATGGATAATTGCACACGCTCTCTTACCAGCACCCAGCATATACGGACCTTTCAATAACTCCTTCTATTGGGTACACCACGCTATAACTTGGAACAATACAACGCAATCGGTAACCTTCCACTTGCTACCAGCTGTACCGACATGGTTGCCAAACACTTCTGCAGTTTATGCAGGCGTTAACTATGGTGTACTTAACCAGTCTTATCCGGTTCATAACTTTGGTGCAAATGCGTACTTCCTACAGCTTATATCAGGTCCTACTGCTGGAGATATAATGGATTACAACTGGCTTGTACAGCATGGAGCTGCACCGGCAAATAACTCAGCCTCATATTCGGCATTTGCAAACCCATCAAATGGGCCTGGAGTTAGCGGATACTTCAATACATATATACAATACAACACTCTGGGTACAGGGCCTTATGAATTAAAACTATATGAGCCTTCACAGGAAGTAATACTGACAGCCAATCCTTACTATCATCAGACACCCGGCTTATTGCCACCAAGCAAGCTGATACCCGAAGTTGTCATAGAATATCTCTCACAGGAAACCACTGCCCAGCAGCAATTTGCTTCTGGCCAGGCACAATTTGCTGAGGGTGCCTATCCAGTTGATGCTACACCTCTGCTATTGAAACTTGTCAACAGTGGTGTGGCAGGTATGACCTCTGTAGGTCAGCTCGCAACCTTCTCATTCTTCATAAACTTCGCAATAAATATAACAGGAGCCCAGATTTATGACTCACAAACAAATATCCCACCGGGATTCTTTGCAAATCTTAACGTAAGGAAGGCATTCTACTATGCTTTCAACCAAACATACTGGATAGATGTTGCCAACTCCAATTCAGGAATAACCTTTGCTGAAAATCTCAGCGGTATAATTCCAAGAGGAATGCCAGAATATCCTTCCAATCTATCAGCACAGGCACCTGAAGTTTACAATTTAACCTTGGCAAAGTACTATTGGTCATTAACACCCTATGCAAAGAATGGAACAAAGCTATACATACCTCTGTTCAATGTATTAGGAAATCCTACGGTTGATGAAATGTATTCAGTCTATGAACAAGCACTTTCTGCAATGTCAAATGGTCAAATCGTAGCAACAACATATGATATCACATTCGCCCAAGAGTTAGCTTATACCTCTGTAGGTCCTGGTCAGAACCCGATGCCTATTTACTTCCTAGGTTGGATCGATGACTATCCGGATGCATCAGACTTTGTTGCCCCGTTCTACCAGCCATACGGTATATACACTTATCCTGATGGAATTATTCAAACAAATCCCTACTTCAACCCAAGCACTAATCCCAATCAGTGGGCCAACATTACAATGATGTGGAACTACCTTAATTTGGCCGAGGAATCAACAAATCAATCACTTGTTGATCTATACTATTATCTAGCAGAGAAAATCGCAATGAGTCTGTATCTCTACATAGGTGTAATGCAGCCTCTTGCCTACCTTGTCTATAGTACAACAATAAATCCGAATAGTTTGGCATTGACAGAAAACCCAGTCGTTGGTGCATCATTCCTGGTATTCTATACGATGCAATACAATAGCTAATAAAATTTATTTATTTTTTATTTAATTTTCTTTAAAGAATTTTTTAAATCATTAAAAATATCAAACTTATTCTCTATCCCAACAGATAATCTTAAAAGGCTTTCTGTAATTCCTATTTTCTTTCTATGCTCTGGCGTTATATAAGTATGGCTAGTTTCCCATGGTAATGTTATTAAAGATTCTACACCACCAAAAGTTGGTGCCTTTTTTATAATCTCCAATCTATCCATAAATTTCTGGCTCTTTTCATAATCAACACCAAGATCAAAGGATATTACTCCACCGAACCCCCTAAGATTATCTTTTGCTATCCCGTAGTACTTATTTTTAAGGCCTGGATAGTTTACTTTTATTCCCATTTTTTCCAGTTTATTGGCTATAAAAAATGCCGAATTGTTCTGTTTATTTACTCTTAAGTACATCGTCTTTATGTTTTTGCTGAGAACATGTGCTGTATATGGATCCATGATTGTTCCTAAGGCTTTCCTTTTAGCGGCTATTTCCCTAATGAGATCCTTTGAACCTGCTATCAGGCCACCTACAACATCATCCATTCCTGATATATACTTTGTCGCGGAATGTATAACTAAATCAAAACCTAATTCCAATGGATTCTGATTGACTGGAGATGCCATGCTTGCGTCCACAATCTTAATTGCATTTGGAGCTTCCCTTGATAATTTTTTCAAATCTGTAACTTCCAGAGTTGGATTTATTATTGATTCAACGAATACTGCCTTGTATTTCTTAGTATCGAATTCGATGGAATTTATTCTATCTATATCCATGAAATCCACTTTTATGCCTAGCTTAGAAATGTCGTTTTGCAAGAGGTCCAAAGTCTGCCCATATAGACTAGAGACTGTTAGAAGTCTATCACCGGGTTTTAATATTGTAAGAATGGTGGTAGATATTGCTGACATTCCAGATGAAAATGCCAAGGCAGAGTCAGCATTTTCTACTGAAGCATATTTTTCTTCAAGGCTCTGAACAGTGGGATTCCCTAACCTGGAGTAAATGAAAGGTAAATCCCTGTATTTATCGATAATTTTGGACTTCTTATTTGGATAGATGAATACGGAATCACCAAACAGTGGAGTGTGTATATTTCCAATCTCCGGGTTAGCCAATTCACCTTCATGAATTACCCTAGTTTCCTGTGATTTTCTTTTAACCATTAATTTTCACCCCATATGTCACTAAGTATACTGTCTTCTGAAATACCTTCTTTTATCAATGATGCCTTAAGATCTTTGGCGAATGTCAATCCTCCACAAATATAATACTTTCTCCCTAAATAGTCAGGAACAAATTTCTTTATTTTTTCCATACTTATCCTTCCTTGTAAAAAATGTTCTGGAATTTTTTGATCTCTAGTAACATTTATTAAGATTCTTAAGCCTATTTCTTCAAATGATTTTAGTTCATTCATTAGAATTATGTCATCCACATGCTTAACGCTGTAGAAAAGGTAAGAATCCACGGGTTCTTTTTTCATTATTGAATGCCTTAGGATTGAAAAAAATGGGGCTATTCCTACGCCTGCAGCTAAATAAACCGATTTTGTTTTCTCATCCAATAGGAAAGTACCCCGCGGTTCGCCTATTTTTAAAACATCGCCCTCTTTCTTTTTTGATAGATATGAGGTCATTTTACCGTTAATCATTTCAATGAACAATTCAATAAAATCAGATTCGGGTGGGGAAGCAATTGAATAGGAACGAAATAATTTTTCATCTTCTGAAAAAATTGTTATAAACTGCCCTGGCCTAAATTTATACATTATACCATTAACAGGAACTAATTTTAAGCTATATATAGGATGACTCTGGGAATTCCCCTTAGTCAAATTAGTGATTTCTTTGATTTCAAAATCCCTTAATTCCATTGCTGATGAAATCGTTATAATATTAAATATTTAATTAATGTACCACACAAATAAAATATAAATTTCTCGTAGCCTTATCCAGAAATTAATTTGATGTTTCAGCATTATTTAAAAACGCTAATGCAATCTAAGGGTTATTCAGTACTCACCTCTGTCCAATCATTAAGCTTTAACCATATATATGATGGTAAAAATGTACTAGTTATTTCACCTACTGGTAGCGGAAAAACAGAAGCTGCTCTCTGGCCAACCATGATACGTTGCAAGGAAGAGAGGATGAATATAAATGGGTTTAAAATAATATACGTAACACCGCTAAGAGCATTAAACCGAGATATGCTAAAGCGCATCCAGACCTATGCCGAAACTCTAGGATTTAGTGTTGGTGTTAGACATGGGGATTCCAGCGAGAGTGAGAGAAGATACCAAGCTTTACACCCTCCAGATATTTTAATTACCACACCTGAAACTTTGCAAATTATTCTAAGTGGGAAAGTAATAAATAAGCATCTCAAAGGTCTTCAAACTTTAATAATAGATGAAGTACACGAAATTCTAAACGATGAAAGAGGCTATCAGCTCCTTGTAGCTATTTCAAGGATTAAAAAATATGCAGAAAAATTCCAGATTATTGGTTTATCATCAACCATAGGAAATCCTCAGGAAGTGGCTGAAGCACTATTTTATCCATGGAACTATCAAATAGTTAATGCTGCTGCCGATAAGGAATACAAGGTTACTGTAGCCATGAACGATAATGTTGATGATAACTTTGCTGATCTTATTGGAGCGGAAAAAAATTATGCAGGAATCATTAAGAAAATATATGATCTTTATCAAACAGGGAAGCAGTTTATAGTTTTTACTAACACTAGATCTACTGCAGAAGACATCGTTATGAGGTTAAAATTGATTGATCCTAAAATAGCAATTGAAGTTCATCACGGCTCATTGGGAAAAGAAATAAGAACAAAAGTTGAAGAAGATTTCAGACTTCAAAAATTGCGGGGGTTAGTATGCACATCCAGTATGGAACTTGGCATAGATATCGGTTCTATTGATCATGTATTGCAGGTAAACTCGCCAAGACAGGCTATAAGATTGGTACAGAGAGTTGGTAGAGGCAGGCATAAATTGGGCGAAATATCTGAAGGGACTATATTAGCTATAAACGAGGTAGAAGCAGAGGAAGGAATTGCCATAGCTAAATTGGTTAAAGATAAAAAGATCGAGCCGGTAAGAATAAGAGAAAAACCACTAATAGTTTTAGCAAATCAAGTAATGAGTATTCTAAACGCATCAAAGGAAATTGAATTGAAGGATCTTTTTAACACCATAAAGATTTCTTATATTTTTAGAAATTTAGAATTTAATGAATTTATGGATTTTATAAAATTTCTATCCACAATTAGAATGCTATATTTTGATGAAATAACAAATAAAGTGAAAAAAACAAGGAAAACCATGAATTATTTTTTTGAGAATATTTCCATGATTCCTGATGAAAAACTCTACTCTGTTAAGGAATCTTCTACGAACAAACTGATCGGATTCTTAGATGAATCTTTTGTAGCAACCGAAGTAGAGATTGGTTCAACTTTCATACTAAGAGGGGATACTTGGAGGGTCTTAAATATCAAGGATAACAATATATACGTTGATTATGTTCAAGGAATTTCCGTCCCCCCATCATGGATAGGAGAGGAAATACCAGTTCCATTTGATGTAGCTAAAGAAGTTCAAAATATAAGGAATTTAGGATCCGGAAGAGAGTTTACAGATGAACTAACAATGGAAAAAATAGAAAAAATCAGAAACAATTTACCAAAATCCAATGAAATATTGATTGAAAAAGAAGGAAACCAGACTGTGATTCATGTATCTTTAGGAACCAAAGGAAACTATACTCTCTCTGTATTATTATCGGGTTATCTTTCCCAAAAGTACGGTGAATCGTTCTTGGTAAATAATACACCCTACTCCATTTTCCTTCAAGGAAACTATAGGTATTCCTTAGAGGATGTAAGTTATGTACTTTTAAACCTTGAACATTTAATTGATTCACTGGACGAACATTTAAAGAGAACTAAGTTGTTTCAGTATAATTTTTTGAACGTCGCTAAAAAGTTCGGCATAATATCCAAAGATAGTGATATGACTAGGATAAAGGTTGATAAAATCATTTCATTCTACGTTGAAACACCATTATACCGTGAAGCCATTGAGAGATTCAAATGGGAATACCTGGATATGGATGCCATAAAATATCTGTTGGAAAAAATTAATGATAACCAAATCACCTTTAAATTTAGCTCAAGATTAAGCGAAATTTCAAAAATATATTTGGAGAATCTCAAGGAAAAAATGATGCCCATTAGACCCACGGCACCTATTCTCAACGCCATAAAAAAGAGGTTACTAAATGAGGAATTGGGGTTCTATTGCCTTTCATGCAATAGAAAGTTTTCTAGAAAGGTTAGTGAAATGAATGAGCTTAGATGCGTTTATTGTACCTCGCCAAGGATAGCGCCAATAAAAAAATATGAACTGGAAGAAATCAATGAATTGAATCCTGAAATAAGGAGTAAACTTATGAATAATTTTCACCTTCTTAGGATGCACGGTATAAAGGCACTCCTTGTACTTGCTGGACATGGTATAGGTACTGAAACAGCCAACAGAATTCTCAGAATACCAATAAGAAATGAAAATGAACTGTTAGAAAAAATATTATCTAGTGAAGTCGAATTTTCAAAAAATAAAAGATTTTGGTCATGAACCATTTAGTTCTTTCTTAAAATCACCCAATTTTCCACTCTTTTCGGCGTAAGCATTGTGTTTGTGTATTGTTTCGTAACTTTCACTCCTTACCTCAATTTCAGTGTAGTCTGGAAAGTCCTTAAATTTGTTTACTAGATTTTTGACTACATCCCTGACTACATCCTCAACGAACTTTGGATTCTTGTGTGCATTTAATACCAGTAGACCTTCCTCTTCTCTCTTTAAAAGTTCATAAGTAGGAGCACTCATGCTCATTTCGGCTATATCTATTAATTCATCAACTTCAACGTCTGTTCCATTTGGCACTTGCATGATTATCGTAACGTCATTTCTCTGATTATGAGATATAAATGGGGGATCATCAGAGGCCCTTCCGACCAGTCTTGAAACTGTAGTCATGGCAGATGGGCATACAGAAATTCCTGTTGCTACTACACCAATATATCTTTGCGCTTCCTCACCTGCTCTTTTTTTAGCAATACCCATTATTGTGTATTTTTCAACCGTTTTTCTTCCCTTTGGATTGGATCTCTCCAAGAAATAATCGGCGGTAAGATGAGCTTCTGCATAAGTGGCATATGGATGCCTTTCTAGAAGTCTGTTGACTATTAACTCAGCAACATACTCTATTCCCTTAGATCTTCCCTCTACTTCTCCTTCCACAACATCTTCCAACGCTTCTATGTCTCTACTTAAATCACTTCCCTTTCTTGAAGGTGGGAGGTCTACAAAAACCCTAAATGTAGGTATTAGAGTTATGGTCTTTTTCCTGCTAACCTCAATTGGCCTAACAACATTAGTTATCCCTACCCTGTCAAGGTGTGATGTGACAGGTGGACTCTGAGACTGTACATCTTTAAATTTTTCCATGAGGGTATATCATTTACCATTAAAAAATGTTTTTTAGATTGGCTTAATACAAATACTCTTATTTCTCTAATTATAAAATTGATCATTATAATTTGATTTATATCGGCACCACTTTTCAATTTATCTTGGGGGAACTGGTGTATTAAGAATTCGAAATTAATTTATCAATATTGATTTAGTTTAACGAACTCTAAAAGTAAATTTAACAGTTGCTGGGAATCCACAGGTGGTCTTTTATTTTCATTCCCCTGAAATCCTACGAAGAAACCTTGAGGATGGAAAAACCACCCATTCGTATCAACATTCTTTTCTTTTAGAAATTCCCTGAATTTGTATAAATTTGGTTTATCGATTTTCGCGTTCCTGGTGATCGAAAATGAGTTGTCATGATACTTTATGAGAAAATTTGGATTAAATTCTTGGAATAATAAATCCTTTGGATAATCACCTAACACCAGCATAATTCCTTGAGAATTATATTTTATTTGTTTTTCAACCTCATTAAGGATTTCATAGTCCCTCTGAAATTTTAAAAGCAATGCATCAAAGATATTAGAAAAAAATTCAAGAATTTCCTCTGGTTTCTTATTTGTATATTCCATGGCCTTTATGGATGTATCTAAAAGATTATCCATACCTGCTCTTGTTAGAATCTTCCATCCAGCGTTATCTTGCCAGCAAACAGCCTCCGCAAACCGTCTCTCAGGATAACCAAGTTTGAAATAATCAACTACTTTCATGGCTGAACAGGTAGATTCAGATGTGTCGTGATGATCAAATCTGTATACCCTTGCCTTTCCATGAGGTGTATCAACAAGAAAATCTGCCTCGGTATTTTCTATTTCTTGATGTGATAAAAACTTCACTTCTCTTATTTGATCCTTAAGTACTCTCTTTATCATATAGACGGAAGCCAGCGAATCCAAATCAATAGGACTAGCAACTACTGAATAGCTCATAATTTAAGCTTTGATGGATCTATTTTCGACCAATCGTCAAGGAATCTCTTTAATCCCTCATCAGTTTTAGGATGAGATATTAATTTTTTGAAAACTTCGAATGGCATTGTTGCTATGTCAGCACCAATTAATGCTGCCTGTCTAACATGCACTGGGTGCCTTATTGAAGCTACAATTATTTCTGTTTCAAATCCAAAATTGTCATACATTTCCCTTATATCCTGAATAAGATTCATACCGTCTTCCCCTATGTCATCCAATCTACCTACAAATGGAGAAACGTACGTTGCACCTGCCTTAGCTACAAGTAAAGCTTGGCTCAAGGAAAAAACCAGCGTTGCATTAGTGTTAATCTTCTCTTTGTTTAGAATTTTTATCGCCTTAAGTCCTTCTACTGTAGTTGGAATTTTTACTACCACATTTTCTCCTAGTGATTTGAGTATTCTGGCCTCCCTCACCATTTCCTCATGGTTCAATCCAGTAACTTCCAAAGAAACTGGACCATCAACTATCTTCAGTATGGTAGTTACCAATTCTTTGAAGGTAAGTCCCCCTTTTAGTTCTTTGGATATTAATGTGGGATTGGTCGTTACGCCGTCAACTGCCCCCCAAGATACCCCCTCTTTTATTTCTTCAACATTTGCAGTATCTAAAAATATTTTCATTTCTTTCTAACCTCCAAACCTTGTTCAATTTTTCTTACTATCCCTAATGGATTTAACATATATTTATCCATTAGTTCCCATGCTGATCCTGATTCACCGAATGCATCTGGAACCCCATGTCTAATAACTACTGAAGGATAATTCTCTGACACTATTTCACTAACCCTGCTCCCTAAGCCATTTATAATATTGTGCTCTTCTGATGTAATAATTAATCCCGTCTTTCTTGCATATTTTAATATTGTTTCTGAATCTATTGGTTTAATCGTACTGGCATTCAATACTGCAACATCAAGACCCTTATGTTTCAAATAATCTGCAGCTACCATAGCGGCATAAACCATAATTCCTGTAGCAATAATGGTAACATCATCACCATCTTTCAGTACTTCTAATTTCTTAAATTGAAAATTTTTATCTTGATGAACAACTGGTACTTTTTCCCTTGAAAGTCTCATATATGCAGGTCCCCTAAATTCATATAGAAATTCTACAGCCCCTTCCGTCTCAGGAGCATCTGCGGGTGAAATTACAGTCATGTTTGGCAAACCGGACATTAACCCTAAGTCTTCTATCATCTGGTGAGTTGCACCATCTTCACCCACAGTCAGCCCTGCGTGAGTTGCTACTATTTTAACATTCTGATTTGAATAGCAAACACTCTGACGTACAAAATCATAATCCCTTCCAGTTGCGAAAACAGCAAAGGATGATGCAAAAGGAATCAAACCCGTTGATGCCAGGCCCGCCGCTACCCCTATCATATTGTTTTCGGATATTCCCATGTTAAAGAATCTCTCTTTAAATTTATTTCCGAACATTGATGTATGCGTAGATGTCGAAAGATCTGCATCCAATACAACAACTCTCTGATCCTCGCCTAGCCTAACTAATGTTTTTCCATAGCTTTCCCTTTGGCTCTTTCTTTCGACTGAATTTATTAGGTTGGGAAGCCAGGTTAATTCATGATTTGTCATTGCTATTCCCTCTCTATTTCCTCTATGGCCTTATTCAAGAGCTCTTGATTAGGAACCGGTTTACCATGGTATTCTGGATTATTTTCCATAAAAGATACTCCTTTTCCCTTTACAGTCTTGGCAATAATCATCTTTGGGCCAATCTCCTCCTTTGCCCATTCTACTGCATCATGAATCTCATAAAAATCATGACCATTAATTGTCCTGGTTTTCCAGCCAAATGAACTAAATTTCATCTCCAAATCCCCCAAACTCATTATGTTTTCAGTAAAACCATCAAGTTGTATCATATTTCTATCTAAAAATACTATTAGGTTGGATAACTTATAATGGGCAGCGGACATTGCTGCTTCCCATATACTACCCTCCTGACTTTCACCATCACCAATCATAGCAAATACTCTATAGTCTTTTTTTCGAATTAAACCTGAAAGTGCCATACCTATGGCATTACTTAAGCCTTGCCCTAGTGATCCGCCGGTGGCATCTACTCCTGGTATGTGATTTACTACATGCCCTTGCAATTCAGAATTTATTTTCCTAAAAGTAAACAATTTCTCCACTGGAAAAAAACCTCTTAAGGCTAATGCAGCATAAAGTGCAGGTGATGCATGACCCTTTGATAATACGAACCTGTCCCTATCATCCCAATCTGGCCTCTTTGGATCAATCCTTAATTCTCTAAAATAAAGATATGTTATAATATCCGTTGCGCTAAGAGAGCCTCCTGGATGGCCACTTTTGGCATTGAAAGTCATTAATAGGATTAATTTTCTTATTTCCTTAGCTTTATCCTTAAGCAGGGATATATCCCCAAGTTGTTCCACTAAAGTAAATGAAATTCGAATTATTTTATTTTGCGAAGGAAACTAAACTAATTTAGTTAAATTAAAATAATTAAAATTGATATAATAATTGTGAGGGGAAGAGAAGACCGTGAAAAATATCTTGAGGCGATCGACTACTTCATAAAACTACACGGATACGCAAGACCCCTTGAAATAGCTGAGTATCTAAAAGTTACCCCTGCCTCTGTAAGTCAGATGCTGAGGAAATTAGCGGAAGACGGTCTTATAAATTACCAGAAGTATAGAGGAATGACCCTTACAGAAAAAGGGAAAGAAATTCTAAAGAAACTAAATGAAAAGGAACAATCGATCTATGAGTTGTTTGTACTTATGGGTTGCGACAAGAAAATGGCCTATGAGAAGGCATGTATTTTTGAACATCTAATAGATGATGACCTAGCTGGTAGATTAAAGAACTTCGTTAACAAATTAAAAGAAAAAGAAATTGTAGCGACCGCCTAATTTAATTTTATAAATTTAAATATTTATTTACTTTTTCCACATTTTCTTTTACGTGTGAAGCACTAATGTCCCAGAGTTTTCTTTCTTCAGGGGTAAAGTTTAGTTTGTATATTTCTTCAACTCCCTCTTTTCCAATCTTTACAGGGACTCCTACAAAGAATCCTTCTACACCGTAATGCTTACCTATTTCACCACTGAGATAGGCCGGAACAGTTATTACCCTCTTCTTATCCTTAAGAACAGATTCCACCATGATTGTTGTAGATATTCCAGGCGCGAAATAAGCCGATCCTGTCTTGAGATATTGAACAATTTCTCCCCCACCGTTCCTAGTTCTCGCTACAATTTGATCAATCTTTTCTTTAGGCAACAGTTCAGTTATAGGGATTCCACCCACAGAACAATATCTCACAAATGGAACCATATCGTCTCCATGTCCACCCACAACAAATGCCTGTACGTCCTCTACTGATACCCCAAGTTCTTTAGCGACAAAAGTCATAAACCTTCCTGAATCCAAAGTTCCCCCCATACCAAAGATCCTTTTGGGATTCGGATTTATTATCCTAAAAGCTGTGTATGTCATTATATCCATTGGATTCGTTACAACGATTATTATTGAGTTAGGAGAATACTTTTTAACGTTCTCAGCGGCACTCTTTACTATGTCTACATTTTTGAACAGGAGGTCGTCCCTGCTCATTCCAGGTTTCCTGGCCATTCCGGCCGTTATGACGATTACATCAGAATTCTTTAGATTCTCGTAATTTTCTCCCTTTGGACCAATGGTGTATCCTTCAAGGAATGAGTCAGAATGCCAATGTGGTAGCCCTTCCATAATGTCTAACGATTTTCCTTTTGCTGCTCCATCGACAACATCAAATAGGTACACGTCAGCCAACTCTTTTATAGCAATGTGTTCAGCCACCATTTGTCCAACTTGACCAGCTCCAATAACTGATACCTTTGGTCTCGCCATTTACATCACAATACCCTATTTTTTCGAATTGTATATACTTTTCACAATGTATTAGACGATTAAGGGCAAAATTAAAAAATAACTATTAATTAACGTCTGGAGGGCGCATGGCCTAGCATGGATAGGGCAACGGCCTCCTAAGCCGTGGGTCAGGGGTTCAAATCCCCTTGCGCCCGTGCCTGTGTATATTTGCCAATGTCATTTTAACTCCTGCGATCATTTCCTAGCTCTTGCTGCGCAATAATGCGTTATAGCGCTTTAACACAACTTTATTTTTCTGCCGTTTCATTTACTTATTGTTATCTCTAATATTCAATATTGTCCTTGACTTTTTCTTCATGGTTCGTACCAAAATATAAAAATAAGACCTTTTACGGCCTCAATAAAGTTGAAAGATTCAATTGCCTTTAAATCATTATCACCCTTTCTGTTCCTTTATGCATTAATTCACATACCCAAGTGTCACCACACTCATGAAAGAAATTAATTTTGAATGTGCTCACAGGGTTGGAAATTTCCTTTTGAGTTCTGGGAACTTTTCCATGAGTACTTGTGAGTAATATCCCGAAATTCTATTTACAACATAGCATACATTATTCTTGTGGTTCACGTTTATAAGGAGGTACATAAGGTCAGGCATAATCCCAATCTCAAGAACCGTATGGCCACAATCACTCTATTTTTTAAGAATCAGTTCCATTAATATCCAATCGGGTGGGAGAACAAGAACCCTTCTTCCATACTTTGGGGGGAAAATATCACATGATAATATCAATTATATTCTATATGATTATCATGATGATTTATCTACACTTGTTTATCTACACTTGTTAATTCATCTTATACCTAAAGGTTGGAGGCTTTTTGCCTACCCTTTTACAAATAATTAAATAGTCGCAATAAATAATTTAAATCTGGATGATAAAAGATATAGAAAATACAATTTCTCAAATCTTCAACAGGGAGGTTATTTTTAGCATAGATGCGTCAAAATTGCTTCCAGAAATTTATAATCTGATAGAAGGATTACTAATTTATGAAGATCATTTTGAAAAGAAATACTTAGTTCCTATACATGAAAATGATCTAAAGTATCCGGAATTAAGAATAAAAATTGATAAGCACAACATATCCTTCTCGAAAGTTGGGAAACTAACATGGTTGAGCATTAATGAATTGCACTTTATGCCTCAAAAATTTAAAGAATATTTAAATAAGTCCAAGAGGCTCGATGAAATCGATGAGACTATTTTTTATCCTGCTGGACCAATATATGGTGGTAGGCTTTATCATTTAGTGCATTATAATGATTCCTCCTCTCAGCAAGTATCTGACAGGCTAATGGATCTTTTCAACTTTTACAACAATGAATTTGGAGATGATACCTTTCGCATAGAACAAATAAGATCCGGGATTCGTGATCCAATTGAATTTATTAAAAAATATTCTCCTTCCTCTGAACTGATATACATGAAAATAAAATTCCGTGGAAAACAAAATAAAATGGTTGGTTTACTTAATTATCCAACCCTTTCTTTAGAAAAAAATGGTTTCATTATAAAAATAAATGACTCTATTATAACAATTAAATTAGAAGATCTGGAAAATTTATTGGGAACGCCTCAATTCTCACCATTAATCGTTTTCGGCGAAGTTAAAAAACTGTTAGCTCTTGGGGTATACCTTGATGCATCTTGCGATAATTATGAATGTACCAGCAATGTGGTAGTAGAAGGAAAGATGATGAAATATTTCGTTACCATTATCAGAAATCTTCTTTCACAGAATTTTAATTTTGAAATTAATGAATATCTGGTTTTATAAGGAAACTTTAAGCTATTTTAGCTTTGCTAATAAGAGAAAATATAAATCTAAATGTTTATGGAAAGTTATGAACATTAAAAATAAGATACCTATCCATGCAAACTTGGGCCTGATTTTTCTCGAGTTTTTAATAGGTAATTATATTTCAGTTTTTATAAATATAGGAAGCAAAGGATCATTCATGTACTATCTTTCCAGTTACCCCATCATTGCAATTCATGCAATGCTTGGTGGCTTGATATTTATAATTTCCTTGGTTCTAATCGGCTTAACTTTTAAATCGGGAAAAAGACTGTTCTATGGTTCCATAATAGGATTCCTGGGGGTTTTATTGGCTGTAATAGGTGGGTATGAGTATCTCATGTCTGGCCTAATTGGAAGTTTTTCGTTCCTCATGGCATTGGGATTCTTAATAGCTATATCTGGCTATATTATGGCACTACTGGAAAATTGAGAAATTTATTTTAATCTTGAATTAGTTTTATTCTTTATACCTATAGACCAATAGATAAACGGTATCGAGAACAATACATAAACAAGGAGCACCAAGATACTAATTAATTTCTCATCGAATATAAATACATATGATGCAAATTAAACAATGCTCAATATGTAATACCCGTACGTTAAACCTGTCACTATTTTATAAGAATTTAAAATTGAATGCATTAAATACGATATTATGGCGAAAACAACTGAAATTATGGTGTCATATATTAAACCTCTACCATAGCTTCCAATTGTATAAAATTCATAAAATATAATTGATGATATTATTAATATCAGTATCAACGAAATATATCCCATGAGCTTTCTGGAATTCATAATATTAAAAACGAAAAATAATATAAAATTTTATCCGATCTCAACTATTTAGAAGAGTTTCTTCACTTCATCTATTTTCATTACTGGCATAAGCTTCGACATATTTTTCAAGCTTCTTTCATGCGCATCCCTATCTCCAGATGATACCAGCTCTTCCACAACTATGGGTAAGAAGCCCAAGGTTAAGGAGTGCCTAGCTGATGTCTCTATACCTATCTCTGTAGCTATACCTGTGAATATTATATTAGTTATTCCACCATTTCTCAACATTAATTCAAAATTTGTACCGGTAAATATACTGGCTGTATTCTTATGCAATATTATATCATCCTTTTCAGGATAAACCTCTTTAATAATATTCCCTGGATTCCATCCTGCAGAAAATGAAATCTTTCGAATTATTGATTCATATCTCTCTGGTAAAGGAGTAATTTCTGTATAAAATATAGGTATCCTTTTAACTCTCGCCCAGCTTATGAAATCTTTTAAGTCCGTTACGAATTTCTCTCTATTGAATATCCTACCTACTAAAGCTTCCTGCACGTCCCATACCACTAGGGCGGTATTTTCTTTTCTTACGTATTTTTCTAATCCAGTAAACATAATTGCAAATGAGAAAATTTCTATTTAAACCTTCTTTTCCATTGGAGGCAATCAAACAGATTTTTATCTCCAAAATGCTTGATGTTTTAATGATTGATTATTTCCCAATAGAAAATCATTTACCTATATTAAATAATAGAAGTGGTGCCCTTATTACTAACAATGGAAAGATAGATTTTGCTTGTTTTCCAAATTTTGACTCACCACCAGTTTTCTTTTCCATCCTGGATAAATCAAAAGGGGGTTTTTTTGACATAATTTTGAATGGAAATGAATTCCATTCAGATATCTCATACGAGGAGGACACACTGATAGTTAAAATTGATTATTACAATAAGAAAGAAATGCTTGCTAGGCTCATTTGGTTTATGCCAATGCACCATGAGCCATCAATTTATTTCCCTGAAATATATGCTAGACTGGAAGCCTTCTATCCGACAGATGTTGAATTAAATTTTGCCCCTTTTTAAGACTAATAAAAGAAAGTTCAATATTTATGAAAATAAGGGGGTTAAAGCATCAGAGGGCGAGAGATCTTTGACGTTAATTTCCAATGATAATTTTGAAATTGAAGATAATATTGCAAAGTCTCAATTTACTCTAAAACAAGGAAATATTAAATGGCTTGTGCTTTCATATGGATTAGACTTCCCTCTATCCATAAATGCATTTCATCCCAACTTTAGATTGAATGAGACCAGAAAATTTTGGAAGAGTTGGGTTTTAAAATCAAATTACGAAGGTATAGAATCTAAGAGTTTAAATAGATCATTTTTGATAATAAAAGGATTATTTTTGAGCCTTCTGGATTTATGGTTGCTGCTCTTACCACGTCCTTGCCTGAATCCATTGGAGGAGGAAGAAATTGGGACTATAGGTATATGTGGATTAGGGATACATCATTTGTAATAGAGGCCCTAATAAGGGCTGGTTATTTTGATGAGGCTTTAAGATTTTATTTGAACATTGTCGATGCCATAGAAAAAGAGGGAAAGATATATTCAGTTTACACACTAAATGGGAAAAAGGCTTCTGATGAAGTTATTGATGAAGAGCTTGAAGGATATTACGGCTCAAAGCCTGTTAGATTCGGAAACAATGCTGGGAGACAACTGCAAATAGATCAATACGTATCTTTAATACATGGGCTAAGGATTATATTCGACCAGGGGGGAATGCCGAGCACCCACATTATTTCCAAGGTAATTAAAATAGGATTAAACCTGGAGAAGATATGGCATTATCCCGATTCCTCAATTTGGGAGATCAGAGGCAGGAGAAGGCATTACACCTATTCTAAAATAATGGCATGGCTTGGTTTTTCTGATCTTGAATACCTGGCAAGAAAGACTTTTTCTAATTCCCTTGCTGAAAGATTTAAGAGATCAAAAGATGAAGTTTATGAATTTATAATACAAAACTGTGTATATAGGGATTCTTATTTTTCTCACTATCCAGGGACTGACAAATTAGATGCATCATTGTTAATAATACCGTTGATTGAATTTATGAAACCCGAGGATCCTATTTTCCTAAATACCCTTGATTTAATTGTGAAGAGATTAATGAAGGAGAAATATCTTTTTAAAAGGTATGAAATTGATGATGGGCTTAATGGAGAAGACAATGCCTTCTTGATGCTATCCTTTTGGTACTTAAGAGATTTGATTCGATTGAAGAGGTTAGATGAAGTAACAGAAGGGATAAACTTCTTTACTAGAATATTCAATAGAGAACATGTTTTACCTGAAGAAATAGAATTTGGCTCCCATAGGTATTTAGGAAATTATCCACAGGCCATCAGCCATTATTCCTGGGCCCTATTGCTTATGGACTACAGCAAATTTATAGAGGGATGAATTACAAAATCATGTTATTGAGCCAGTTAAATATGTCTAATGATTTCACTATCTTTGTCATTTCTAGGTTTTTTCTTTTGATCTCTTTCTTGTCCTCATTTATTATATTAAATATTGTCTCGGAAATCTCCATAGGATCATAAGGGTTAACTTTTGGGACTAAATTTAAATAGTTGGAAATACCGGCGAATTTTGAAATTATTGGTATTCCCGTATCGTTTAATAAAAGGTATTCTTCAGGAACCAAATTGAGTCCATCCTTTATGGGGGTTATGAGGAAAATGTCTGAATTTTTCATTATGGATACTAATTCAGCCTGAGATATTCTTCTATATATATACAATATGGGAGACCAATCTAAAGTCCTAAATTTTGAATTTACATTCCCCACCGCCCTGTCTATTTCCTTTTTTAAGTCGCTGTATTCCTTTATTGAAGTTCTTGATGGACTTACAACCATTATTAGCACTATTTTTCCGATTAAATCCTTATGCCTGTCTAAAAGATAATCCATAGCCTGAATTTTTTGAATTATCCCCTTAGTCATATCCAATCTAGATATGCTTCCAATCACCTTACTTCCTTTCCTTTTTAGTCCCTGTACTTGCTTGTTCATTTCAGAATTTCCTTTTAAAGATTTATTGAGCTCATATAATTTTGTATTTAATCCGATAGGAACGTTTTTTATGTTCTTAAGTTTGCTCTCAGATATTTCAATACTAAAATACCTTGCTGTTTCTATAAAATTATCTCTAAATTCTTTGGTGTGGAAACCAATTATATCCGAACCTAGAATCCCCTTAACAATATCATTTAAATTTGGAAGCCTTGACACGTATTCATAATTTATCCAAGGAATGTGCCAGAAGAAACTTATTTTGTGATAGCCCTTTTCTTTGAGCATCTGTGGCAGCAGCGATAAATGGTAGTCGTTTATTATAATTAATTCCTGTTTATTCAAAGTTTTTGATATAGCCTCAGCCATGATTTCATTTGCCTTCTTATATGCCAACCAATACTTTTGATCGAAAAATTCCACATTAGAAATATAGTGAAAAAGTGGCCATATATAGCTATTGCAATATTTACCATAATACATTTCATTCAATTCTCTATCAATTTTAATCCTCTTTATTGATAATCCGTTGTTAGTCTCACTTGAATTCATAATATCATAACATATCCAATTCAATTTGTGGGAAGATTTCAAAGAGTATAGACTTGCAACTACCCCTCCTGTACTTAACTCGGTAAATCCCTTAACATATGGTGTGGGACACCTGTACGAAATTATATTCAATCTATCCTTTAACTCTATGACCAAATTTATCCTCCCTCTCTTTTGAGCATTGCAATATGTGAAATAACTTACAGGTCTTACAATTATTCCATAATGAAGATTTCATATCATCATCCCTTATTAATTTTATTATGTAATTGCAAAAAATTTATATATAAATAAATATTAACTAATCAACGGTTAGTTGATAACCGGAGGTGAGATACAATGGTATTCAAAAGATCCAGAAGGAAGGATGATGATGAATTCTGGGATGAAATTTACGACTTCCTTGAGAATGCGGATAGAGAGTATAGAAGATTTTTGGAAAGATTCTTCGATACCTTCGATGAAATAGAGAATCTGAAAGATCAACCCGGTACATACGTCTATGGCTTTACATACAAGATAGGACCTGACGGGAAACCAATATTCCAGGAATTTGGAAACATTCCTAGAGAATTATCAGGATTGCCTGGACCAGAGTTTAGGGAGCCGCTCACTGACATACAAGACAGAGAGGCAGAATATGACATAACTATTGAACTTCCCGGCGTGGACAAAAACGAAATTGATTTGGAAGTAACCGAAGATATGATGACTGTAAAAGTAGATAAACCCGACAGAAAATATTACAAGGAGATTCCTTTCGATGAAAAGGTTGATCCAGAAAGTGTAAAGGCTACGTATTCCAATGGAATACTTGATGTGATTGTTAAGAAGAAATCTCCTAAAAAGAAGGAGACCGGAAAAAAGATAAGAATAGAATGAGCGACCTATTACCCATACTTGAAAATGAAATGAGAAGGAGGATCCTGAGCATATTATCGCTCAGGCCATCCTATATTTTTGAGCTTGCGCGATTTCTAAATACTTCACAGCAATTGGTAGCAAAGCATATCAAAGCATTGGAAAAGGCTGGATTAGTTAGAAAAGTAGGTGAGGAAGAATCACCATTTGGCCCAAAAAGGATATTATATTCAGCATCCATGCCCATGATGTCCATTATAGAGTTCCTAGAAGATTTTATATCCACAGATTCTGAAGAGTATAATGGTAATAATTATATCAAAAAATTAGATTTAGAACTAAAAGAGCTTGATGATGAGATTGATGCCCTAAAATTAAGATTGAAAGAACTTTTAGAAAAAAGACAACAATTGATTTTAAAACTGGCTATCGAACAGAAGATTGATCTAATAGAGTTCATTGAAAATTATATTAGGAATATGGATTGAGCAGATCAGACTGCCTATCATTCATCACTCATTCAGTTAAGGCTGAAGTCATCATCCTGCCCTTTGAATATGGAAAATGAATTTATAAAATTGTTGCATCCTTGCTTTAAAAGTATTTAAGCTTGACAATCCTACTCTTACAATTCTTGTTTATTTATACCATGAAAAAGATAGGTTTGAAAGAGAAAATTTAAACATCAAGAGTTTATGAAAAATTTCTTCCAAAAATTGCATAATAATAATATCTGTTTTTTCGAAGGTCACTCAAAACGTATGATACAACATATTGGAAAACCGCTTTCAATAAATCTCGATAAACCGTTTATCATATTGTTAAAAAGTCATGAGTTTGATTGAAATTTTAAAACACCTTATTATAGTGAGAATATAAATGAACATTCTCAACAGAGAAATTAAAAAGAAAATGAAAAGGATTAACTGTAATGCCCCTAATGATTTAGTAATGTATTATTAGCTATTTCTTAGGAGACAGCGGTTCAATATAGGCAAACTATCAACAGTTAAGGTCCAGTGGCACATTTTCCGTAAAAATATTCAACCAGCCAATCATTGTAATCCAATGAAACTACATTTCATGTGTCTTTGGAAATACCAGCAAAAAACTACTATGCTTTAGCGAGGAGGAGTTGACTATTTAATAGTCTTCTCTATAAACATCCACTGGAAGCTCTTCTAACAAAGGTATTTTTTCCAATTCCTCTAATTCAGGCAAAAACTCTTCTAGATTTGAACCTTTGGGCAAGACATACTTTGTCCTATTGAGTGACATCCTATAAGAGCCAGGACACATAGATCCAGGTACAGCAACCACAGCATCAGGCTGCAATCTTAGAATAGTTGCCATAGCAATCTCCTTACCGCCATGAGGCTTATTATATCCGGGGTTTTCATACTGAATGATCTTTTTCTTTTCAGTATCGATAATTGAAATCCTACTTCCCATATCAAGAGGTACGAAATTTCCATTTTCATCAGTAACAACTGCAAATTTCATAAAATTAAATTCGGTTAAATAATTTAAATATATTGTAATTTTAAAGATTTAAGCAAAAGGTACTCATGAAGTTTTTAATTCAGTAAAACATACAATCATAATGAAAATTCTATTGGGAGGTACCTTTTCAGTTCTTCACGAAGGTCATAAAAAGATGATTATGGAAGGATTGAAATTGGGTGAATTGTACATTGGAATAACTTCGGACTCCTATCCTTTTAACAAAAAATATGAAATTCCACCTTATGAATTTCGCAAGAGAGAGGTTGAAAGATTTATAAGCTCTATGGGTAAAAAAGCCCACATATCCCCTTTAAACGATCCTTTCGGATCAACTTTATCTCCAGAATTTGATGGTATGATAATTAGTAATGAGACACTATGGTTTTCATTGAAGATAAACACCATAAGAAAATCAAGGGGAATTGCTCCGTTATCCCTTTATAACGTAGGACAGGTACTGGCAGAAGATCTTATGCCTATAAAATCAGAGAGAATAATAAAGGGAGAAATAAATTCTGAGGGTAAAAGGTTAAAAGAGCTAAAGATAGCGGTTTTTACAGAAAATATTGAAAAATTAAAAGGAGTAGAAAATTCCTTGAAATTATTCATAAAAGATTTTCAACTGGAGAGCATAGGAATTAAGAATGAAATAAGTGAGCCATTCATGAATGAAATAAGAGATGCAACTATTTCACGCATTAAATCATCTCTTAATTATGATTATTTTATATCAGTTGAGGCCGGGGTCATTGAATTGTTCAATAGGTCATTTGACATCCATTTAGCCGTGATTAAGGACAAATATGGGATGGAATCATATGGAATATCCTCAGGTTTACCTTTGAATAAAGGTATAATGGATGAGCTAAAATCAGGAGGCGATTTAAATCAAGTGGCAAAAAAGATGCTCAATCTAGAAGATGTGGGAAAAAAAGGGGGACTTATATATCATCTTAGCAGGGGGGTGAAACTGAGGAGAGATTTAGTTCAGGAAGCTGTTGTTTCTGCTTTAACAGAGAGAACATCATTAAGGTTGCCTATAGTTAGAGAACATGTGGTACCTCTTCCTTAACATTGTATTCCTTGATTCTGCCATCCCTGAAAATAAGAAGTGTTCTATCATCCAGTTCATACCATTTGCCATGCATTTCCTCTGATGAAACAGTGAATCTGTCCTCCTCAAATTTATAGAAAAGAGAATGAAGTGCCCAATCTTTTCTTACCTCCCTGTAAACAGCTGCATATTTACCGTCTGTCAATATAAAATTTAATGAATCAAATTCCATCTGCCTTAAATTAACAATAGCATGAGCAAATCCCTTTAGCAATAGGTTAAAGATTAATTCACCACCATTTTCATTAACTTTTACTTTTGAATCACTGACAAAAGATAACATTTCATGGGTATACGGTTGAATATAAACAATGCTAGGGTCTCCATTAGTATCTATTTCATTACCAGCATACCCTATAAATGCAGTACCATAAATCTCATTCTTATCCATAAGTGATTCTGGGTCTTTCAAAATTTTATGTACCTTTAATTGATTCTCAAAATATATCCCATACCCAATACCAGAATTATATGGACCACCTCTACCCTTGCTGCTCATTGTTATTAAATGATTTAAATATTCATTGAGTGCAGCCATTTTTCCCAAGGATAGAATTATCCTGCTCATTCATAAAGGTATTGGGAATAAATATATTAAGTAAATGATTTTAAATTTAACCCCAAATAAGTTAATATTTAATCTTTATATAACCGTTTAATGAATATTATCGATAGTGGGTTTTCCCTAGAAATTAGGAGAATACGCAACAGTATAGAAAGGTCTAATAGGAAAGATTTTGTAACAACATATACTGAAAGGGAATACCTTAACGGGAAAACTGCCAATGAAAGAGTCCTTATACTGAGAACTAGAGGGTGCTCTTGGAGTTATCATTCCGGATGTTCCATGTGTGGATTTTGGGAAGATACGAATCCAAACATCAAAGGTGAAGATATTGAAAAACAGGTTGACGAATTCCTTCAAATGTATCCAAAAGGTGATGTTCTAAAGGTGTTTACTTCTGGTTCTTTCCTAGACCCATTGGAAATTCCTAAAGAGAAACAGGCGACAATTTTAAAAAAATTGGAAGATTCCTATGATTTCGTTATAATTGAAACCCGGCCTGAGCATGTTAACAAATCCATTGAAATGATAGATAAATACGCTGGAAAAATCCAGGTTGCAATTGGATTAGAATCAACGAACCCAAAAGTGTTAAAGTATTCAATTAATAAAAATTATACTTTTGAAGATTACAAGAGGGCAGCCCTTCTATTGCATGAAAATGGAATTTCTGTAAGAACTTACGTGCTGCTAAAACCTCCTTTTTTGACAGAAATGGAAGCTATAGAAGATTCCGTTAATACGATTAAAGACGTAATTCCATATAGCGATATAATTTCCTTGAATCCTCTGAATGTTCAAAAGGGTACATATGTGGAGTACCTTTACAAATCAGGAAGATTTAGGCCTCCATTCCTTTGGAGTGTAATAGAAGTTTTGATTAGAACAAAAAATGAGGAAGTTCCGGTTGTTTCACTTATAACAGGCGCTGGAAAAAAGAGGGGGGCTCATAATGGTCACACATGTGATGGTAAGGTATCAGAGGCCATAAGGAAGTATAGCGAAACCTGGGACTATAGCTATATCGAAAAATTGGATTGTCAATGTAAATTGGATTGGGAGAATTTTAAGAATGCGGAATCAAAAATATCTTTTCCCATAGGTGAGTTTCTTTGATTACTGAGGCAATTGATTTACTTGAGAATGCTAAGAAAGTAAGGATAATTTCCCATCATGATTCCGATGGAATAGCCTCGGCAGCAATCGCAAAATTTACTCTGGAAAGAATAGGAATTCCTCATGAAATAATAATTAAAAATCAACTACTTCCAGAAGATCTTGTTGGTAGTGAAGGTTTAGTTTATTGGTTCAATGATCTTGGATCCTCCAAAATGGATTCCATGAGGAATATAAGAGGCATCATCACAGATCACCATACACCAGCAATTAAAGACGTGGAATATAAGGAAAATGGAAATGAAATCTACCAATTCAATCCACATTTAGAGGGTATAGATGGAGGAATCTCGCAATCTGGAGCAACTACAACATTTCTGTTTTCATTGAATGTTATAGGGGACGTTTTAGGTGTATCCTACCTTTCCGTAGTAGGGTCTTTAGGGGATCTTCACGATAAGAGGCATAGAAAACTAGTGGGTACAGATAGAGAGGTTATGATATTGGCTCAACAGTCAGGCTTGATAGAAGTGCTAAATGACGTAAGATTCTTTGGCAGGAGCTCAAAGGCAGTAGCATATATGCTTAGGTTTGGAAATGACCCAAAGATCCCTGATCTTTATGACAATCCAAAGAAGGTTTATGAAATACTTGCTAAAGCTGGTATAGAGAAAGAAGAAGGAAATAAGGTTACGTGGTTAGAACTGGATGAAGAAAAGCGTAAAATAATAATTGAGGAGATTAAGAAAATTGCGAAGGAGAATGGGATAGAAGAAGAATCCATATTCGGTGAAGTTTACGAATTGAAATTCGAGGAAAAGAACTCCATATTGAGGGATGTTAGAGATTTCACATCCGTAATAAACGCAGCATCAAGAAGGGGGTATCCAGAAGTAGGGATAGACCTTTGTTTATTCAAAAGGGGAGAGACATTAAAAAGGGCTCTTGAATTATATAATGACCATGCAGATGTTTTAAGAAAAGCTTCAAAGGAGCTAGAAAAGATAAAGCCGATTAATATGGGAAATATTTATCTTTATGATTTTTCGGATTCATTGGACAACAATATCACAGGAACCATAGCTACAAGAATTGCCACTCATCATAACCTTCCCGATGATGCTATTGTTCTTGTGATGGCTAATATGGGAGAATATAAGAAAATCTCAGGCAGAATTAGTTCCCAATTGGCTGAAAAATTGGACCTTTCAGATTTAATGAGAGCTTCAGCATTTGATGTGGGGGGATCAGGAGGAGGTCACAGAAATGCGGCAGGAGCTCTCATACCAAAAGGAAAAGAAGCGGAATTTCTAAAAAAAATATATGAAAGATTAAATTTTAAACCCTGACAATGGTCTGAGCCTGTTCCCTAAGGAACTGTGGAAGATAATAGAAGGAACCAGTACCTTTTCCTGTTGTTCCGCTCATTTTCCATCCTACAAAGGGTTGGGAACCTACCATGGCGCCAGTTGACCCTCCCCTCTTCCTATTGGCATATATAACACCAACTTCAATGTTGTTGAAATAATAATCTATTTCATTCTTGTCTTCTGAGAATATTCCCCCAGTAAGTCCGTAGTCCATGGAATTAACAAAGTCTACAGCTTCTTTGAGATCTTTAACAGGTTTTAATGCTATTATTGGTAGAAATAGCTCTACCCTTTCAATATCAGGATCGTTTACATTGTCCAGAATTGTGTTTTCCACGTAATAACCATCCTTTTGTATCACTTTTCCTCCTAAAATTATCTTTTCCTTGGGTACCTTTGCCATTATTCTCTGGAATTTCTCATAGGCCTCTTTATTAATTACCGGACCTGTGAATGTCCCCTTTAACCTTGGATCATCAATTAACAATTTCTTTGAAAACTCTACCAATCTCTTCTTAAATTCATCATATATGGATTCTTCTATAAGTGCCAGGCTAGCTGCAGAACATTTCTGACCGGAATAACCGAAAGCTGCTCTGGCCGTTCCCTCTACTGCTTTATCCAGATTTGCCTTGGATGTTACAATTATAGTATCTTTTCCTCCCATTTCAGTAACCATAACTTTTGGTCTTTTTTCTTGAGCTTCTCTAAATATTTTCATTCCAACCTCCCTGCTTCCTGTGAATACTACCCCTTCTACATGATCATTGGTATATAGAGTTCTTCCAACCCTCCCACCGCTTCCTGATAGATATATTAGATTCTCTTTCGGAACACCTGCATCATGCATCAACCTTACGAAAAGATATGAGCTCAGAGGAATATCAGAGGAAGGTTTCAATATTACACTGTTTCCGGTTATTAAGGGGCCACTTACCATTCCCACAGTTATCGAGAAAAAGTTGAACGGTGCAATTACCAGAAATACCCCATACGGTTTCATTACACTCTTGGATTCCTCACCATAATAGGCTGTTCCGGTGAATTTTATATAGCCTTCATTGGAAATAAGCTGAAGCGCATAATACCTCATGAAATCAATTGCCTCATCAACATCACCCATGGCCTCGTATCTGTTTTTACCGTTTTCATAAGTTAATAGGGCCGCGAATTCAAATTTCCTATTGGAAAGCATGTCAGCAGCTCGAAGGAATATCTGTGCTCGGTGAAGGTATCCAGAAAAGTACCAGTTTTTATAATTGGCTCTTGCAATTTCTACAGCTTTATTAGAAGTCTCGGGTGTAGACATCTGGAATGTTCCTACTATCGTCTTACCGTCGATTGGACTTATGTGTTTTAATTTATCTTTTTCGAAAACATCTTCAACTACAATATTTGGATATTCTCTGTCAAAATAACTAACTACTTTTTTGATCTCTTCTTCGTAGATTTCATGGAATTGCTGTTCCTTACCACTTTCAACCATTTTTATATAAGTATTCTCATTATCAAAAGGCATGATTCAGTATTACAACTTGAAATAATAATTTTTATAGGTTTCTTCAATTTGGAAGGTGCATTAAATTATTATATCGGTATAAACAAAGATTAAAGAAATGGATTAATGCCTAGTCTGATGAGGAAGATAACAATCTGGGCTAATTGGAACTAGAACTATAAGGATAACATACATTATAGATGAAGTCATTGGAATAATGTTTCTGTGAATAGGATTATCTAAAAATGGAACCTCAAAAACTCAATCAATTTCAAATAAATGACATTGAGGCCTCAAATTATTTAAAATGTCTAATTATATAATGCTCTATTAATTTTCAACAATTATCCAATATTTTCTTGCTACAAGTGTAACAGGATGACTGATATTAATCAGAGATCAGGATGTTGCTCAAAAAACGGAAAACGAGACTTTTGTATTTAAAACTAATTGTTCCGATGCAATCTCAGGAACTACTTCATATGTAATAACAGCTTCATGCAAAAATTTAATATTTTTTGAAATTAGAAAAGCTGGGACACTTATAGGTTCTAAGTTTCCAGAAATCTATCAGTTTAGAATCTAAAGCGGAATAATCATGGAACTGATTGGGACTGGATAATTCCATATAAAAATTCTGAACTGTTAGGTTATGATTTCTGTTAACCATGTTAACATCCACCTTTGGAAGTTATCATCCCTGTGAATTCAGGGATGCTTAAACTTCGTGGGTATAACCCAATGCCCTCTATCCCGTTCGCAAATGCTTCAGGGACTGCCTTTTTTATTATGTTATATACAGCATTGAGATCTGCATGCATAAGTATTCCATCCCTGGATCTGAAAATGCCCCTTTTTATTCTTTTCCCCATGTATTTATCATGATGCTCAATGCTTTCATTGTCAAGAAATGAACACTTGCTTGTGTGTTCTTCGTCTTGTATTATTACCTGTATGCCAGCCTCTTCTGCCTTGTATTTGATTTGATTTATCAATGTGTTAAAAGGTATCTGCACAAAGTTCTGGTTTTTGATCCTTCTCATGTTTGCTGACTGCTTCCAGCCATTGTTGTGGCCTATGATAACAGTATCAATGTTCCTTGTTTTAGCATATTGAACAATTGCCTTGCTCAGTTTGTGCATAATGTCTTTTATCTTTCTGTTTCTTTTCATGAACAATCTCTTCTCTCTTTTTGTTAATTGCTTATTTCCTGTTTGCCTATCACTTATGGATTTCAATCTAGCGTATTCCTTATTGAAGAACTGGTTTATTGATTTAAGAACACCGCCCTTGACAGCAATCCCTTCATTAGAGATGCTGTCTCCGATGGTTACGATGTTCCTCAATCCAATATCAATACCCATAATCCTGTGCGTTTCTCCCTTAGCAATGCCCTCTATCTCTTTCATATATACAATTTCAATTATATACCCTACACCATGAGGTATTACCCTTACCTCTCTCAAATTTACATCATCTAATCTTGTTTTCACCTCCAGATTCATTCTTTTAGGGAATTTTAATATCCCATCTTCAATTTTACATTGCTGGTTGGTGAATATTAAGAGGAATTCACCATTCTTATTCTTGTATTTAGGTGGCTTTGGCATTTCAATAAAATTTTCAGGATGCTTCTTCCATGCTTTCATGGCTTTGAAGAAAGAATTCCATGCTTCTCTTACTTTTCTGATTGTCCATTGAGCTGTTTGTGCTGGAAGTTTTTGATAATTGTTCTCCCCATCATTTTTAGATGGGTTTTGAAACAATTTTACAAGATCATTGTATGATGATAACTTTTCCTTTTTTAAAAATTGGTGTTTCAATACATAATTGGTTTGATTGTATAAATTCTTCGAAATATGGCATAGTTTTGAGATTGTTTCATTCTCTCCAATGTAAATCTGTTCTGTCCTTTTAACTTCCATAACCTATCTCAATAGAATGATTTCTCCTCTTTGGATACATCTCCATGGAATAGCAGTGCAACATAGATATCATTTCTTCAAACACCTCCTCACTGTCAAGCTTAGCATTTCCAACCTCTGATATTACAACAATCCCTGTTCCAAATCTCTGGAAAAGATATTTGAATAACTCAAAACCAACCCTGCTTAATCTATCCTTGTATGTTATTATCACTTTCTCTACCCTGTAGTTTAGAATTTCATCAAGCATCTAAAAAAACCTTTCCTATTTTCAAAGGATATTCCAGATGCAATATCTGAGTATATTGCATTTATTGTATATCCATTCATGAAACACCACTGCTTTAACTGATCTATCTGATTATTTAAATCATTTTTCTGTTTGTTTGTGGATACCCTTGCATAGATGACTGTTTTTCTCTTAACATCCCTCTTTAATAATTCATAAACATCTTCATCGTTATATTCATAATAACCATTTGGCATAACTGTATATCTTATTTTTCCATTTGCTACATATACATGGAGGGTCCTTCTGGAAATACGCAGAAGGTTTAATACTTCTTTGGCTCTCATAGTTAATAACATAATAAATTAGATATATATATAAAGTTATCTGAATTTATACTATATTTTCAATTTATGTATTTTTTATCATATCTTAAATGGCTTATTATTTAGAGATTTTTAATATACAGTATTCAGGAGGATACATTCTCATGCTTACAGCTATCTTATGAAATTATAAACCTTATAAAATAGAAGATTATATGATTGACCTAAAGGCAATATATTTTTTAATTTTTAATAAACGAAAAGAAACAGAAAATGCCGAAAATCGTTTTATATTCGAACAATATCGTGAGAAGGTAGATTTGGATAAGGGTTTCATAATTATAGATGGTTTAGGAACAATTGAAGGGGAGCTTATAGGGGCAGATGTTTCTGCTTTTGGTGAACTTGTATTTACAACTAGTCCTTCCGGATACATAAAATCCCTTACAGATCCCAGTTACAAGGGTCAAATTCTTGTTTTTTCATTTCCGTATATAGGCGCTTACGGAACCGAAGAAAAAGGGGAATCCAGTAGAGTAATGGCGAACGGTGCAATTTTCTCACACGTTCCACAATTAAAAAAGGAAGAGCTCTCAAAGTTCCTAAAGGATCAGAACGTGCCAGGATTAATAATTGAGAATACTAGGAAAATTGTGGATTATATAAGAAAATATGGCAATAAATTGGGAGCAATAGGAATGACAGATTTAATTGATCCTTATAAAAATAATCTTGTTGATGATGCATTGTGGGAAAATAGGAAGGAAGGCAAAGCAGACATACTTGTTGTAGATTTGGGAATCAAAGGTAATATCTTAGAGTTTTTGAATGATTTAAAATTGGATGTTATACCCTATAAAGAATTCAAAAATGGAATATGGGAAAATTACAAAGGGATAGTGATTTCCAATGGCCCTGGAGACCCAAGCCATGAAAAATTGAAAAGTTTTGGAATTGAGATTCAGAATGTCATTGGGAAAAAACCCATCCTTGGAATATGTCTCGGACATCAACTCATCTCACTTTATTCCGGATTGGAAACATTCAAAATGAAATTTGGGCACAGGAGCATAAACCACCCAGTGTTGGATTTAAAGACAGAAAAATTTGGTATAACAACCCATAACCACGGTTTTTCTGTTAAATTCCAAGAGGGGCACAATCTTGATCTTAGATTCCAATCCTTAAATGATGGTTCAGTAGAGGGTTTAATGGGAGATAAGCTACTAACGGTTCAATTCCATCCAGAGGGAGGTCCGGGTCCTAGAGATGAACTTGGAATATTCAATGATTTTAGGAGGATGATGGGTATTGAGCACAAGTGAAGAAATCAGAAAGGTTATGATAATTGGATCGGGACCCATAGTAATAGGTCAATCTGCCGAATTTGATTATTCAGGAAACCAAGCAATAAAGGTCCTTCTTTCATTGGGCAAGGAGGTTATTGTGATAAATTCCAATCCAGCAACGATCCAAACAGACCCAAGACCTGGATTGAAGCCTTACATGATACCCATGAACGTTGATGCTATTGAAGATGTAATAAAGAAAGAAAAACCTGATGCCATTATGGGAACCTTCGGAGGCCAGACTGCATTAAATCTTGTTACTCAACTGGAAGAACGGGGAATTTTAAGAAAATACAATGTTAGGGTTCTGGGTACAGGCCCTGAAGCCATTAAAATTGCTGAAGACAGGCTTCTTTTTAAAGAAAAGATGAAAGAAATAGGTGAACCCGTATTAGAATCTTATTATTGCACATCAGTAAATGATGCCATAATTCATTCTAAATCTCTAGGATTTCCCATAATAGTAAGGCCATCTTTCACGTTAGGTGGAACTGGTGGGGGAATCGCTTATGACAGTGATGATCTAAGGAAAATTGTTTCAAGGGGAATCACAATTTCACCAGTAAAATCAGTACTTATTGAAAAATCCATTATTGGATGGAAAGAACTAGAAGTGGAAGTAGTGAGGGATTCCAAGGGAAATAAAATTGCAGTGTGTACCATGGAAAATGTAGATCCAATGGGCGTTCACACTGGTGACAGCATAGTAGTAACTCCTTTTTTAACTTTAAATGATGAACTCTATCAGAAAATCAGGCAATCGGCTTTAAGGATAGCCGAGGGAATCGGAATAGTTGGTGGATGCAATGTACAATTTGCACTAGACCCTAATAGTGAAGATTATTATGTGATTGAGGTCAACCCGAGGCTTTCTAGATCATCTGCCTTAGCTTCAAAGGCCACGGGTTATCCAATAGCTAGGGTATCCGCCTTGATAGCAATGGGCTATACATTAGATAAAATAAGAAACGATGTTACTGGTGAGTCTAACGCAGCACGGGAACCTGCCATAGATTATATAGTAGTAAAATTCCCAGTTTGGCCCATAGACAAATTTCCAGATGCTGATTTTACCCTAGGAACTCAAATGAAGAGCACGGGCGAAGTAATGTCCATAGGAAGAACGCTAAAGGAAGCTCTTAGGAAAGCTCTAAAATCTACCGGATTAATAAATAGGAAGGTAGAATTCAATGAATCTATGTTAATTAAACCAAATCCATTAAGAGTTCTGCATATTTATGAGGCATATAAGAGGGGGTATACAATTGAAAGGATAGCCGAGCTAACAGGTTGGCAAGAACTAATGGTTGATGAGTTAATTAGAGCTTTCCAGGAAGAGCAAGAAGTGTCCGGTTTTGGGCTGGTGGATACCTGTGCAGGAGAATTTGAAGCAATTACCCCTTATTATTATTCGAAGAAAGATGGAATTTCCGTAAATGTAGACATATTAATAATAGGCTCAGGACCCATAACAATTGGACAAGGTATAGAATTTGATTACAGCACGGTTAATGCATCTAAAACTCTGAAAAAACTCGGCTACAAAGTGGCTGTATTAAATGACAATCCTGAAACGGTTTCCACTGATTATGATGAAAGCGACGTTTTAGTATTTGATCCGGTAGAGTATACATATGTGAAAAATGCCATTTTAAGTTTAAAACCGAAATATATAATTCCATGGTTTGGAGGTCAAAGACCCATAAATATGCTGGATAAGATTAAAAAGGATTTCCCAGACGTAATAATACCAGGTACTTCAGTGGAAGCAGTTGACATGCTTGAAGATAGAGATAAATTTGCAAAACTCATGAATGAAATGGGCATACCATATCCACAGTTCCAGTTTTCAAGATTAGAAGAATTAGATAAAGTTGCAACTAAAATAGGTTATCCTGTAATTATAAGGCCATCTTACACTATTTCAGGTGCTCATATGGCCATTATAAGGAACGATGAAGATCTTCAGGAATATGTTAGAAATCATGGTCATCTTGTAAAAGAATTTCTTGTAGAAAAATACCTTGAAGATACCATAGAGGCAGAAATTGATGCAGTTTCAGATGGCAATGAAGTATTCATACCAGGAATAATCGAGCATGTTGAAGAAGCGGGAATTCATTCTGGCGACTCAACCAGCATTTTCCCCTCGGTAAACATACCAAGATTTGTGCAAGAAACTATGAAAGAATATACGAAGATGATATGCAGGAAATTGAATATAGTAGGTCCACTTAACATTCAATTTGCCATAAAAAATGATACAGTTCACATAATAGAAATTAATCCACGCAGTTCAAGAACCTTCCCGTTCGTATCCAAAGTTTCAGACATTAATCTCGCTGTACTTTCAGCTGAAGTTCTAATGGGAAAGAAAGTTAACAATTATAATCTGAGACTTAAAAAGGTGGGAGTAAAGATTCCCATATTTCCATTTGAAAAGATTACGGATGCTGACGTTGTGTTAGGTCCAGAAATGAAGAGTACTGGAGAGGTAATAGGATTAGGAGAAAGGCTTGAAGAAGCCCTATATCAGGGTTATAAGGCTGCAGGTTACAATATAGAGGCAGAGGGGGTTATTGTAACAATATCAAGAGAAAAGAGGCCTGCTTTTCTAGGGATTATAAAGATGATATATGACTCCGGAAAGACTATATATGCGACGGAGGGTACACACGAATACTTGAAGAAAAATGGAATACCATCCATAAAAATAAAGAAGATAAGTGAAGGTGAACCTAATATATTGGATATTCTTGCTAATGGGCAAATATCAGCTGTTATAAACATCTTAAATTCAAACTATAAGTCAGAGAAAGATGGTAAGATAATGAGAAGAGCATGTTATGAGAAAAGGGTACTATACATAGGAACAAGAACACAGGCCTCGGCATACGCGGACGTTATCTATTACATGAGAGAACTTAATATATAATCAATGTCAACATTTTGCTCTACAACTCTGGAAAATTTCTCTATTTCCATATTCAGTGAAAATGGTTTCACATTTAATGTCACTCCTTTCTCCTGAGCAACAGTACTTAAGAATCTTCGCAGGAATTCATAATTATCAAATAAACCATGAATGTAAGTTCCAAAGATCTTCTCATCATAGGATCCATCAGCTCTTTCTGTTTTATTCCCGTCCTCTTCGATTACTGTGGAAAATGATCTCCCATCATCAGATGTACTCCTTCCAAAATGAATCTCATAACCACTTATCCTGATTCCTTTGAACTGAGGATGGTTTATTACGGCATTGGAACTGACTGTAATCTTAGAATCGGCCATTATTGTATGGGTGTCCAGTAATCCAAGTCCTTCCACTTTCCCAATACCGGTTTCCACCCTGTCCTCTATCCATTTTCCCATAATCTGATGCCCACCGCATAATCCAATAATCCATTTTTTGCCTTTATAATCATAAAGTTTCTTTGCAAACCCTTTTTCTTTTAAATAAAGAAGGTCTTTTACTGTTAATTTTGACCCCGGTATTATTATGATATCGGCCCATTCAAGCTGATTAGGGTATTTTATAAAATCAAAACCCAAATCATCCTGGAATTCCAGCGGTTCTAGGTCTGTAAGATTTGACATGAAAGGCATCCATAAAACACCAACATTTAACTTTCCGCTCCTGGGCTTCCACTGTCCAAGAGAATCTTCTTCGCTTATGTTGTGTGAAACCTTTGGAACAGTGCCTATTACTTTGATTCCGTATCTTTTATTAAGGAAGTCATAACCGCTTTTAAGTATACTAGCATCGCCAAGAAATTTATTCACAATTACTCCGATATTGTCTACCATATCTACAAGTTGAAAAGTACCGACTACGCTTGCAAAGACTCCACCTCTTTCTATGTCAGCTACTAGAACATTTTTGGCATTTATCAATTTAGCAAATTTCAGATTTGAAATATCATTAGGCAGGTTTATTTCTGCCGGAGAGCCTGCTCCTTCCATTATGACTAGATCAGAACCTTCTGAAACATATTCAAAACATTCTAAAGCGATTTTAATAAATTCATCGCTTTTATTTGTAAAATATTCACCTGCTCTTTTAGTGGCATAGTATCTTCCTTTTACTATAATCTGAGTTTTATCCCCTTCCGGCTTCAGGAGTATGGGATTCATACAAGGGTTTGGTTTAACTCTTGCCGCCATAGATTGTATATACTGTGCATATGCAATTTCTCCCCCAGGTATTCCTATGGAATTCAGTGACATATTTTGAACTTTGAAAGGGGCCACCTTTAATCCTCTGTTGCTTAATATTCTCAGAATTGCCGCTGTTATGAGAGTTTTTCCAGCACCAGATGAAGTCCCAAATACAGCTAGGGGTTTAATATCCATAAATCTAGAATTTATTAAAAATGTATTTGTCGACTAATTTCCATTCCTCGGGAGATAATTCAAGTTTTCCAGCTCCATGGCACCCAGCTATTTGTAAAGCTAAATTCCTGTTCTCTTCAAATATTTCATATATTTTGAAATGTAAGGAACTAGCTTTCATTGAGTAGTAGAGTTCATCTTTCGATATCCTCTCACTCATCTTTGCACCTTCTTAAGATTTGTTTAAGAATTTCCCTATCTCTCTCCAGAGCTTCTAGCATTTGCATTTTATCCAGGAATTCTTTCTTACTATCCATGCGTATAGAATAAATCATGAAATTAATAATTATTGCAATTATTATTTACTCATAAGCATTATGATTTACTGGAAGTGGCCGGGCATAAATTAAAATTTTATTAGCATCGATAAAAGATTTAATGCAAGATTAATTTATCCTCGATGAAACATAGTTTCAATATATCATCACTTCCATATTTTGAGAAATGGTTCATCATGGGTTTAATCATAGGGATAATTTCTGGCCTCGGTGCTCTCGCATTCTATTTTTCCATAAGGTTCTTTGAATACCTTTTCCTAACAAAAATGGTAGGGATTAACATTCCAAGACCGATCGGGGAAGACGGCTCATTAGTTTATGTTTATCATGTGAGATATTTCTACCTTATACCTATATCAGTGGCTCTTGGCGGTGCTATTTCTGGTCTAATAGTATATACATTTGCTCCGGAAGCAGAGGGCCATGGAACTGATGCTGCAATAAGAGCCTTTCATTACGAACAGGGTAGGATTAGAAAAAGGATACCCGTTGTGAAAGCACTCGCTTCCGCTGTCACAATAGGTTCAGGAGGGAGCGCAGGTAGAGAAGGACCGACAGCACAAATTTCAGCGGGACTTGGATCATTAATTGCTGATGTTCTAGGATTGAGTGATACCGACAGAAGAATAGCTGTAGCTGTTGGACTTGGCTCTGGAATAGGGACAATATTTAAAACACCCATCGGCGGAACAATGTTGGGTGCTGAAATATTATATAGGAGGGATTTAGAGACCCAGGCCATATATCCGTCCTTAGTCGCAAATGCAGTGGGCTACTCAATTTTTGCATCAGCTGTAGGATTTGTTCCTATATTTGGATATTATACTGGAGCATTTAATGTACTTAGGATACCATATTATGCTATACTTGGTGTTATATCTGGACTTTTTGCTATTTTTTATGTGAGATTCTTCTACTTTATCGTTTCCCTATTTAAAAAGATGCAAATTAAAAATTATTTCAAGCCAGTTATAGGAGGTGCGGTAACAGGATTATTGGCACTGGCTTTTCCAGAAATCTTATCTACTGGATATGGCTGGATAGACCTTCTTATGTTCGAAAAGTTTCAATATTTCCCTACATTTGGAATACCAATAATATTACTGTTAATAGCATTACCCTTCATTAAAGTTATATCAACCTCATTTACAGTAGGATCTGGAGGAAGTGGTGGTGTTTTTGCGCCAGGAATGTTCATTGGTGCATCCCTTGGCGGAGCATTAGGTTTATTATTCCATTATGCAACTCCTAATCTGGTACCTTCCATAACACCTTTCGTAATAGTTGGAATGATTTCCTTCTTTGGAGCAGCTGGAAAAGTTCCACTAGCAGTAATATTAATGGTTGTTGAAATGACTGGTAGTCTGCAACTACTTCCAGCAGCAATGATAGCTGTTTTCATTTCATATATAATTTCAGGGAAATATTCAATATATAAGAACCAGGTAGAGGATAGAAGAAGCTCGCCGGCGCATTTTGGTGAATTTAATACACCAATATTGCTCGGAATAAAAATGAGCGAAGTAGAATTACTAGACATACAAATAAACGACAATGCAGATATCAGTGAAGCAAAAAATATTATGGAAAATTACAGGATAGCTGCATTACCAGTTGTAAACCATAAAATGTTCCTTGGAGCAGTATATCTTTTTGATATAGCTAATGAAAATGATGGTAAAGTCAATAAGTTTGTGAGGCACGGGATAAGTTCCCTACGACTCAATAATAACGGAGAAGAGGCATGGGAATTAATGATGAGAAATAAAACTACTTGGGTTGCCATAGTTGAGAATGGAGAATTTAAAGGAATTGTAACGCTGGAGGCAATCCTTAAGGTATATCAGGAAAAGGTAATTAACGCTAAAAATACTTAATTTATTTATTAATCATTTATCTGATTTTTGATCTTAATGTATATGTAAGTACATTTGCCAGGGGTCATCAAAGGTAATGGAATAATGGTAGTTTTAATAGATATGTTAAAAGTATCATGATGCTTGCAAATGTGTAAGAAATTAGGAAAATGTAATGTTCCAATTTCCTTAAATCCCTAATGTAGGGAAAATGATCCCCGTTATATTTGTAATATCCTATCTTTTCAACTCCCAATCTAAATAATGCAGCTGTTCCTATTATGCTATATTTACCATTCATTTTAATGTTATTATTCTTTATTTCGTTCCTAACGTACTTTCCACCTAATATTAGGAGAAAAATATAATAGATCCTTGCGGGCATAAAATTTAAAACATCATCTAGCTTTGCAGAAAATTTCCCGAAATATTCATATTTCTCATTTCTGTAGCCAAGCATAGAGTCAGCTGTATTAACAATTCTATAAAATAGGGCACCATATAAACCGAATAAAAACAAATAAAACAGCGGAGAGATAACACTATCTACAATACTTTCAGCACCAGATTCAAATGCTGCTGAGTATAGGTGAGAAATATCTAGATTTTTAGTATCCCTGGAGACAATCATTGATACGTTTAACCTGAGATTTTCAAGATCTTCGGTTTCACATTTTTTTATGGCTTTAACCAGGCCACCAATACTAAAGGTGGATTTTGCGAGATAAACGTAAATAGGTATTTCCAAATATAACGGGAGAAAATTGATAATATATACAAGAAGAAAGAAAATTGAGGTATCAAAAATAATCGGCAAGATTCCATTGATTATCAGACCTCTATTGGATCTTAACAGCCTATGGTCATCAAAAAAACCTATTATTTTCCCCATCCATACAGTAGGATGAATGGGATTAGGATATTCAATGAAATAATCAATTATTAAGGCGAAAATAATAATTAAAATCCATTCAGTAGTTGACATCTCTTTGATGCCTCCATTAAATCTTCTTTTGTGTTAATATTTAGATAAATGAAATCCCCGAATAGCATAATCTCAAGGTCATCGATAGAATTCGGTCTAGCAATATTCAAACCAACATAAATTTTAGATCCATTGTGAATTGTGATTCCTGTCATACTTCTATCATTGAATTTTGAAAGGAAATATTTGATTACATTGGAATTTATGAATACGGCATCACCGTTCAGCAGTAAAATATCATCATTAAAAATATCCAACATAAATTTCACATCTTGTGGATATCCATTACCAGGGGTCTCTATGTATTCATAACCGCTCTCAATTACATATTCCCTAGTTTTCGGTGAATTTTTAGAAGTAGCTATTATAAAGTTTCTTGTCACTTTTTTAATATGTTCGATACTATAATCAATAACGTGTTTTCGACATAATTCAGCAATTAATTTTTCTCCACCGAATCTAGAACCCTTTCCGCCTGCCATTATAACATAAAGCATAGCGACCACATAGTTAAGACCCTAGAAATTTCATTCATCGCACCTAAGGTATCTCCATTGACAAAACCAAAATTTTTCATTGAAATTTTTCCAACTATTAATGATATTAAGATTCCAATGAAAATTGCAAATAAGTATATATGAAAAATCAGAAAAAGGGGCAAAATAGAAAAAATGGAAACAGGAAGATACCAAGGTTTATAAGAATCCTTGAAAATTTTTGCCAAACCCGCCTCTGGGGATCTAAATAATGCTATTCCGGTAATCATGGATGTTTTTGCCGATATTTCAGAAATTGAAAAAAATCCAAGAGAATCTATGATGTTACCATGAAATGAATAAATAGCAATGAATAAGCCTAAAATAATCATTACGGAGGAAAATGTACCGGATATTCCAGTATTCACATCTTTTAATGCCCTTATTTTTTCTTCTGTTGACCCCTTTTTCATTATTCCGTCTGAAAAATCGGCAAGTCCATCTAGATGAAGCAATCCAAAGAATGAATATATGGACAATAGCGTTATTAAAGATGAAAACAATGCTGGAAGATATTCCTTTGATAATTCATAGATAAAGAAAATAATGATTGAAACCAAGAATGCAATTAAATTCAGTAAATAGATCTGCTCTGCAGCTTTAAATATATCTCCTTTCATTGGAATTCTTGTAAAGAAAGAGAGCAGATCCCTCATAATACTTAAATAAATTTTAATAATATCAAATTTGCTTAAAATGAAGTTCTTATTGGTCATTGGGAATACCGAAGTTGCTGAAATAAAAGGAATAACAATAGCTGGTCAATCCCCAGAAATGATAAAATATACCCCGGTAGCAGACGCCGAGTTCTTATTCTATGATCTCCCAAGGTCAGTAAAACAGATACCTGTTTCGCCTCAAGGGCATCCGACTCCAGCACTTATTACAAAAGCCATCAACAGAATTTTAAAAATACCCACGTTCGTCGTCAGGGCAGGCTCCATTGAATCCCCAAAGATTCCATATTTATACATCTCATCTGCTCCAGGCGGAGATATAACTGCCAGGGATGGGGTATTGGATAGCAATGAAATAGAGGAAAGAGCCAGAATTTTAGCAAGAAATCTTTCCCATGAGGAATCTATAATAATCGGAGAAAGTATACCTGGTGGAACAACTACGGCCATGGCAGTTCTTAATGCTCTAGGTTATGATGCTATATCATCATCTTCGTCTAGGGAAAATCCCATCGAAATCAAGAAGGATACAATTAAAAAGGCTCTAAAAAGGGTTAAAGAATTTGATATTAGCAGAGGGGATAAACGGAAAGTTGGGAAATACTTTGGGGATCCAGTTATCTATTTTATATCTAATTTTATTAATAATTTCAATGGAAATATAATTCTTGCAGGTGGAACTCAAATGCTTGCTGCTTATGCATTAAGCAACCAAAATAAAAATGTTGAAATATGGACAACAAGATATGTAGTGGAAGATAGGACAGCAACCTTCAAAAAGACAGCTCAAGAATTAGGCATAAAGTATGAGGTATCGTCTCTAGATCTTTCAAAATCAAAATTCCAAGGGTTGAGGGACTATGAAAATGGAATTGTGAAGGAAGGTGTTGGAGCGGGAGCTTTCATGATACTTGGAGAAAAAATGGGAATTAGCAACAATACATTGATAAATTCCATAGATGAGCTTTATGCAAAAATAACATCTTCATGAAGGTATCAAGAGGATATACCTAAATTTTTTTAATTAATATATTTTTTCAAAATTTAAATTGGTAAGGGCTATTTGTCTGAAGAATTCTTTAATACTTTTGAATCGTTTTAAACTAAAACTAAATTTCATATTAAAAGTGATTTAGGTATTAGGTCTGAGATATGAGAAATGAAGAAAATAACACAATAGCAATTTTAATCGATTTTTAATTACGATGAAAATTATTAAGCTAATATTTAATAATTTTAATTTAATTCATAATTGAGGTGGAACTATGTCAAAACTATCTATAATTTGTTTTAGTGGAACTATTGACAAATTAACATCGGTAGGTGTTTTGGCACAAGCAGGCGCTGCAATGGGCATGGAGGTAAGCGTTTTCGTTACATTCTGGGGGTTAATGAATTTTACCAAGGGAGAAAAGAAAGCAATAATGCCCAAAGAATTTGAAGCTTATGGTCCAATGATGATGGAAGGTATGAAGAGGGAGCATGTAAAATCATGGTATGAAATGCTGAAAGAGGCTAAGGAAATGGGAGCAAAAATTTATGCATGCTCTATGGCGGCGGGGGTTATGAATATCAAGAAGGAAGACCTAGATCCAATAGTAGATGATATGGTAGGGGCGGCTACATTTTTGCAGGAAGCCGAAGGTGGCCAGATACTATTCATCTGAGGTGATAAAATGGAGAAATTAGTTGATTCAAGAGGGTCAGCATGCCCAGGTCCGATTACGGATTTATCAAAAGCATACAGAAATTCTCAAGTTGGGGACATAATTGTATTATGGGCAACAGACCAGGGGGTTAAGGCGGACGCGCAAGCATGGGCCAAAAGAACAGGAAACGAGATATTGGAAATGAAAGAAGAGCCAGATAAGATAGTGATAAAAATAAGAATTAATAAGAGATAATCCATGTGATCTATATGGAAAAGGTACTTATAGTTGGGGGAGGAGCAGGGGGACTGATACTTGCTAATTCCCTGGACCTAGACCAATACGATGTGACAGTTGTGGACAAGGAGGCAGAACATTATTACCAGCCTTGGTATCTATATGTTGCATTTAAAGGCTCCAAAAGAAAAATTTCAAGGCCTATATCAAAACTCTTGAAACCAGGAATAAGGTTCGTCAGAGATACAATTAAAGAAATCGATCTGGATAATAAGAAGGCATATGGATCTTATGAAGTAATATATCCTTACGATCACATAATAGTTGCTACAGGCACTACTCCAGATCCTAATGTAATACCTGGCCTAAGCCAGATCTATAATCAGGTGGGGGATTTTCATTCCAATTTACAAAATTCAAGAAAGCTATGGAATTCTGTAAAAAATTTTAAGGGTGGCAATATAGTCTTTGGTATGGCATCTCCTGTCTGTAAATGTCCACCATCACCAATTGAAGGAGTACTCCTATTAGAGGAATATTTGAATAAGAAAGGGCTAAGATCCAAAACAAAAATAACATATTTCACACCATACCCTAGGGCTTATCCAGCTGAACCTATGAATAGAATAGTTGAGCCAATGCTGAAGGAAAGAGGAATTGAAGTTATGCCTTTCTTCGATCTTGACATGATTGATACTGAGAACAGGAAAATAAAATCCATCGAAGGTGATGAACTAAATTACGATCTACCCATAATAATTCCCCCATGCAAGGGGACAAAGATTAAATTTAGGCAAGATGTTAAAGATGAGGATGGTTTTATAAAGGCAGATAAATATACCATGAGAATAAAAGGTTATGATGATGCCTATGCGGTGGGGGATGTCAATAACTTGCCAACATCTAAGACGGGAGTTACAGCCCACCTTGAGGCCAAGGTTGTAGCCAATTTAATTCAAGGTATTTATGATAAATTCACAGGAAGGATAAACTGTCCTTTTGACATGGGGTATGGGAAAGCCACATTCGTAATAGCCGATTATGAGAATCCAGTGGTTGAGTACCCTCCTTCAAGAACAAAGCATTTCATGAAAATGAGTATGGCTAGAATATACTGGTTGACTCTTAAGGGCTATATGGATCCTGTATTTGATTTTTATTTTGAATTTACAAACCCAAGGAAATTAAATGAAAAGTATAATAAGACTAATCCCCCAAAAGCATCTTCGCAGCCTCAATAGGAACAACACAAATCATTTTTAATTTTTTATCTGCTTTTATTGTGTGTTTTTTTCCTCCTGGTATAAAAATAAAGTCCCCGGCCTCAAAACTCTCTTCTTTTCCATCAATTAGTGTTTTTCCAGAACCATCTATTATGAATATTTCATGTTCATAAAAATGAGAGTGGTCAGGGGTACTACCTCCAGCTTCAACCTCTATATATCTCATCGAATAATTTAGAGCGCCATTTTTATGAGTAATTCCCCATTTTATAGTAGAATTCTCTGTCAGTTTTAATTTTTCTACACTATCGCCCTTTATAACGAAATTCATGTTTATTCATTCAATTAAGATATAATATCATTTCTTATTTTCAGGGTTAGGCCATGGAAATATCAGCTCTTTAATCCCCTGCCTTTTATTTGATACCAATGCCATCGCAAATAAAAGGGATGATAACCTGTTCATATACTGCAATATTATTTTATCCAGTTTCTCACTTTCGTTGAGTTCAACTGTGATTCTTTCTGCCCTTCTTGTAACTGTCCGGGCAAATTGAAGAAACGCAGCTTCACTGGATCCTCCAGGAAGAACAAATAATTTTATTTCACCGACCTCCTTAAAATAAAAATCTGTTCTTTCTTCAAGCCACTTAACTCCGTCCTCTCTCAATCTCCTCCCTTGCCCTCTTGTTAGCACATGCTCTCCTAGATGAAATAGGTCAAATTGAACCTGAACAAGGTCATTTTTTATGTCCTCAAATTTTATATGGCTTCTTGCCAAACCTATTACCGAGTTTAATTCATCAAGGGTTCCTTCCCATTCTATTATTGGATTGAATTTTTTTATTCTTGAACCATTTGCAGTATCGGTTTCACCCGAATCCCCTTTTCTAGTATACACTTCTAAATTAACTTCGTACATCTATTTTTATTTATTGTATCAAAAACCCCTCATTTCCTAAAAACATAAAGTGAGAATAAGTAGCCAAAGTATTTTTATAGACCATACCGTCTTTTCCATCCCCAAGACCTTTACCTCTAATATTCCTGAAAACAGTGTTTTCACTATAATTTAAAACTTTAGATTTATGAAACTCGTGTCCCTTAATCTTAACATCCTTTTCTACCAGAATATTTTCAAATTCTGACATAAGTTCAGTATACCCTATGGTTAGTGAAGAATTCATGGAAACCTCTGCATTAAAGATACCTACCATATTAAATGAATTACCTCCTATTTCCAAGGTTTTAGATAGGTACATGAGCCCTCCACATTCTGCAAATATTGGTATTCCTTTTTCTGAATTGTTAATTAACCAGGATATGGTTCTTTTGTTGTCCTGAAGGTACTTAGGGTAAAGTTCAGGATAGCCTCCTCCAATGTATATCAGTTCGGCATCTTCAACCACTTCGTTACGCAAAGGGCTGAAGAATTCAATGTTATAATTTCGCCTAATCAAGTCTAGGTTAGTTGAGTAATAAAATGAAAACGCATCGTCTAAAGCAATCGCGGCCTTAGGTTTGTCCGTGGAGTCAGTATTTATTTGATCTTTATCTTCTGCAATTTCAAAATTTTCCATTATTGAGATTAATGAATTGATATCAATTTGTTCCTCGACTATATCAGAAACTCTTTTAATCTTTGAAATTGTTGAGGAATCCGGAAGGTATAAGCCTAAATGCCTGCTTTTTATATTAATTTCATTATCATGCTTAATATATCCCAAATCCATTACTCCTGGAGGCAACTTAATGGCGCAATCGTGATGATGTGATCTTGAGGCTACATTATTAAATATAACTCCCCTTATATCGGCGTTTCCAAAGTATTTAAGGCCGTAAATAATTGCGCTGGCGGTTGTACTGTTAAATCCACAATCCATAACGATTATGATTGGTAATCCTAGATAACGTGATAGGTGGTAAGTTGAGTAATCTCCACCAAGACCATCATAAAGTCCCATTACGCCTTCCACGATGCCATAGTCAAACCCCCTACCATATTTCAAAAAATAATCTTTTACCATTTTGCCACTTATAAAATAATCTAAGTTGATTGAGGGATATCCCGTTGCTAATTCATGGAATTTTGGGTCTATAAAATCTGGTCCCACTTTATACCCCCTTACCTTACCATACTTAGATAGGATTTTCATCAGTGCCAAGGAGATTGTAGTTTTTCCCGAATTTGATTTATCTGAAGAAATAATTATGCCTTTCATTAAGGACATAATCATTCATTACAATTTCTAACTTTCTGATTGATGATAAAGATTTGCTAGGTTGTTTTTGAAATCTCTAGTACCTCTAACTTAAACTGGTAATGGAATATAACCCCTTCATAATTTTTGATTCCAATAGGTATTATATTTATATTCTTTAATTAATGATATTAGCCAGGAATAAAGAGAAATTAAATATTTGGGTAACGACAAATCTTACCGGACTCACTTTATCTTTGTAGCACTGCAATATGAAACGAAACAGAAACATTAATTTTAAAAATTGCAAAATTTCATCTAGGCGTTAAATTTCTGAATCTATTTATTTTGATGAATGATTATTCATGTCAAATGAATATTCTTTACAGTGGTGGATTTCATTAGAATGATCACTTTAAAAACTTAAAAAATTCTAAGGCAGCTCTAAAAGCCCTCCGATCAAGGATATAAATTCCTACCTGAAAACTGGGAAATTTTAAGAACGGTTTGATTAAATGGTGCGGTTAAAACCACAATTCTGAAGATAATTGATGGTGTATTGAGATCTACCTGTAAATCTGTCTTTTGTAAATCGACAAATAAATACAAATTCTTTGAGATTGGTTCCATTGAATATAGGCTTGGCAATCTTAATCCGGTTATTGTTACCTTATTGTTCTCTATATGGAGAATAGATAAAAATTGAAATTTATAATGCCGCGGGCCGGGATCGAACCGGCGACCTCAAGATCTTCAGTCTTGCGCTCTCCCAGCTGAGCTACCGCGGCAACTCATAGTGCGAGATAATCAACGATTAAATATATTTTCCCCTCCCACCCCCTTTTTTCCATTGGAACTAATTTTAACAGATTAATGTTGAAATATGAAATATAATAATATCTAATTTGATTGTTCCTCTTCATTTGTTCAATCTTCCCTTCAAAAAACTGTAACCATAATGGGATCATATTTACCACTAATCAAAGACAAATCTTATGGGTTAGTAAGACATATCAAAATATGAGAACCCCCTTATATGAAGAACATGTAAAGTTAGGTGCAAAATTTATTGATTTTCATGGCTGGGAAATGCCAATTCAATATACCAGTATTATAGAGGAACATAAACATGTAAGGAGTTCTGTGGGATTATTTGATGTTTCTCATATGGGAGATATTTTGATCCAAGGTAGGGATGCTGCAAGTTTTATGTCCTATTTATTACCTAGTGATATTCTCAAAGCACCCACAGGCAAAGCAATTTATTCTGCATATCTCAACAGAGATGGGAAAATGATTGATGATACCATAGCCTATAAGATATCCAATGAAAGCGTTTTTGTAATTCCCAATGCAGCTACTACAGAGAAGATTCATAATTGGTTGATTGAAAATTCTAAAGGATTTGAGGTTAATATAATTAATTTTTCTGATAAGCTTTGTACCTTAGCTTTGCAGGGGCCATTGGCCAAAGAAGTCATGAATAAAATTTACCCTGATGCAAATAATCTTGAGCATTTTACCTTCATGAATGCTTCTGATAGATTTGGATACAAAGGTTTAGAAAATGTTACATTCATAGCTAGAACTGGATATACTGGAGAGGATGGGTTTGAGTTTATAATACCCAATCAAAGAGTAGTAGAAGTTTGGAAATTACTTTTAAATGATCCTAGAGTTAAGCCCATAGGATTAGGTGCAAGAGATACCCTTAGAATGGAGAAGGGATTTTTATTATCTGGCCAGGATTTCAATGAAGATAGAACACCAATAGAAGCGGGAATATCTTGGATAATAGACTTTGACCACAATTTCATAGGGAAAGATAAATTATTAGAAAATAAAAACAGACTGAATCAGAGATTTAGAGGATTAATTGCACTAGACAAATCTATCCCTAGATCAGGCTCTAAAGTTTATCTTAATGGAGATGAGGTAGGGATATTAACATCAGGAGGGTATTCTCCTACGTTAGGCAAAGGTATAGGACTAGGTTACATTGATCAGAATGTTAAAGTAGATACTGAGGTGGAATTAGTTCTAAAAAATGGGAAGGGAAAAGGCATAATTAAAAAACCAAGGTTAGTATAATTTTCATAATCCGTTTATGAATAATTGATGTATTCTGGGATCGCCATAGATTTCAGGATGGAATGTCATTCCCAGATTTTTTCCATCCTTTACCATTACAGGTTTTCCATTGTAATATGAAAGAATGTCTCCTGAATAAACCTCCTCAATAACAGGCGCCCTTATGAATACTCCTCTAAAATTCCCGATTCCTTTTATATCTATATCAGTCTCAAAGCTTTCTCTCTGCCTGCCATATGCATTCCTTGATACTTTGATTTTGAATAATGGAATGTAGGTGTTTCCACCTATTACTTCTTTTGATGTTACAATTAGACCAGCACAGGTACCCATAATGGGAATATTCTTTTCTATTATGTATTTATCAATTCCTCTAAGTTTCATATATGGTCCAATCATGGTGCTTTCTCCACCAGGTATAATTAAACCGGAGATATCTTTCATATCATCAGCTCTTCTAACTCGCTTGGGTGCCTCACCTGATGCTTTTACCATATCCATATGCTCGCTAACATCACCTTGGATGTCAAGGACACCAATAATCATAAGGGAGTATTGTAATCACATTCATTTAAATTTCCAGTTGGAACTATGCTATTACATCTAAACACAACATGTATTGATGAGCGTATCCATGAATTTTTAGCCGATGATAGAATTAAAATTATAGTAAAACATATTGTTACAATGCGAAATTACATCTCAGAATTGTTAGGATTGATAGGTAAGGATGTGAATATATACGGTTGGATTCAAAATTCGAGGATAGTTGGATCACTGATTTTTTTAGAAGTAAGGGATGTTTCAGGTGTTACTCAGGCAGTACTGTTTAGGAAATCTAATCAAGAATTATTCGATAAATTGAAAAAAATAAACAGGGAAAGTGTTGTTAGAATAAGCGGAAAAGTCGTTGAAAGTCAATCAAAGTATGGAATTGAAGTACAAATTAGTGAAGTTGAAATATTAAATGAATCCATGGCTCCTCTTCCATTAGGAATTATAGATCCTGTTGAGGCTGATCTTGAAACTCGACTTGAAAATAGGTTCCTAGATTTAAGGAAGCCATCAAAGTTGGCTATATTTAAAATACAAAGCACGATATCAAATTCCATAAGGAATTATTTCATAGAAAATGGATTCATTGAAATACACACTCCAAAGATAGTTGCAGCGGCCACCGAGGGGGGAACTGAACTTTTCCCAGTACAATATTTTGAAAGGAAAGCTTTTCTTTCCCAATCCCCGCAGTTATATAAAGAAATAATGATGTCAGCAGGATTCGACAAGGTGTTTGAAATAGCTCCAGCCTTTAGGGCGGAAGAGCATAATACTACCAGACATTTGAATGAGTTCACATCTATAGATATCGAGGTTAGTTTCGTTGATGATGAAGGAGTTATGAGAATTCTCGAAGATGTAATAAAAGTGTCAGCTGACAGTGTCAGGGATAAGAATAAAAAGGAATTGGATCTGTTAGGGAAAGAACCATTGAATACAAATTATAATTTCAAAAGGATAACATATTCAGAATATATTCATATGGCTAAAGGTAAAGGCTTTGATATAAAGGATGGGGATGACCTCTCTACTCCGATTTTAAAGGGTGTGGGGTCAGATTTAAGAGAGTTCTATTTCATTACAAGATGGCCTAGGGATTTAAAGCCTTTCTATGTTCAGCCATATGATGAGAAATATTCCAGGGGGTTTGATCTTCAATATGGGGAATTGGAAATTACTAGTGGCGCTCAGAGAGTCCATAATCCAGAGGTCCTCATAGAAAACCTGAAAAAGAAAGGCTTGAATCCAGAATCATTTTCATTTTACATAAAGGCATTCCAGTATGGTATGCCACCGCACGCTGGGTGGGCTATAGGGCTAGAAAGGTTGACTATGGTACTATTGGATTTGAACAATATCAGAGAGGCAACGCTGTTCCCAAGAGACAGAACTAGGCTTACACCATAAGTGGTTCCAATGGAAAAGGAGGGGTCTCCCTGATATCTGATTACATAAATAATGAATTTATTGTTATAAAAGAACCGGTAAGCAGAATTCTCGAACCAACAAAAATTGCAATAAAATATGGGAAGAAGCCAGTATTGTTGGAGAATGTGGAAGGTAAAAAAGTAGTGGTGAATCTTTGGGCTGACAGGGAAAGAATATACAGAGAATTAGGGGTAGATCGGAGGCAATTTCTAGAAGCATACATTAAGGCAATTGCTGAGCCATCTCCGTTAGTAGAGGGGCAAAAGAAATTCACCGATAAAATTGATATTAGGGAGTTACCAATTAATTGGTATTATGAAAGGGATGCCGGTTATTATATTACATCAGGAATATACGTTGCTGAATATGGAGGTAAAAGAAACTTATCAATTCACAGGACATATGTAAGGAATGATGGAACTGGTTTAGTAAGACTTGTACCCAGGGATCTATACAAAATGTACGAAGAAGCTATAAAAAGTGGTGAAGAATTAAAGGTTTCCATAGTAATTGGATCACCCCTTGAGTTCTTATTGGCATCGGCAACATCTGTTGATTACAGTATTGACGAATCAACCATTGCAACTTCACTGTATAAATTGACGAAAAGAAAAGAGCTTAAATTTGCTAAATCCAGAAACAACATTCTAGTGCCAGCGGAGTCTGACATAGTTATAAATGCAAGATTAACTTCAAAGAGAGAGAGGGAAGGTCCATTCAAGGATGTAACCGGAACATATGATATACAGGAAAATCAGCCTCAAATTGTTTTTGAAGATGTAGAGGTTTCTAAGGATTGGATATACCACTCACTAGTACCGGCAACCTATGAGCATTTCAATCTAATGGGATTGCCCAGGGAACCTACAATATTCAAGAAAGTAAAGGAAAGAAACGTGGACATAATTGATGTTAGGTTGACCGAGGGAGGGGCATCATGGCTCCATGCTGTTGTTAAAATTAGAAAGAAAAGTGAAACAGATTTTAAGGAAACTGTGGAGGGGGCATTTGAAGGACATAGATCATTGAAAAGGGTTATAGTAGTGGACGATGACATAGATATATATGATGATAAGGACATTGAATGGGCTGAAGCCACACGTTTTCAGGCCGACAGGGGAATTATAATCAGGAGGGAAAGAGGATCATCCTTGGATCCGAGTATTGATAAAGATGGAACAACAGCAAAAATGGGAATTAATGCAACCAAACCATTGAATGCCGGCCAAAAATTTAACAGAGATTAGAAATTTCTTTTAACCATATAATGAGCTATATCTTCTAGAGTTTTTGCCCTTTCCTGATCTTTCGCAATTTTTGGAATGGCTTCTAGAGATTTGTCAAGATAGCTGTTCATAAGCCTGATGGTCCTATCATAAGCACCCGATTTCCTGACTATTTCTCTTACAAGATTCAATTCTTCCTGCGCAATTCCCTTTTTACCATGGATTTTCATCAGCTCCTTCCTTTCATCCTCGTTAGCCATTTCCAATGCAAACACAATCAGATGTGTTATTTTACCCTCTTCCAAATCACTGGTTACAGGTTTACCTAGAACCTTCTCATCCCCAAATAGACCTAAAATATCATCTTGTATTTGAAATGCTTTTCCCAATGGTATCCCATATTCATCAATTCTATCAACATCGGGGAATTCGGACAGGGCTGCTCCCATTTTTAAGGGGCCATTTATTGTATAATGGGCAGTTTTGTATTCATGAACGAGATCTACGTCGGACGCACTTTTATCTTTTTTCAAAGTTAATGTTATGTCAATCGCCTGCCCTATTCCAGTAAATTTCAATATCTCGGTTAGATAGTAGGCAGACTTATTAAGGTTCTTCTCAGGGAATTTGGAACTGAGTAATAGCTCATAGGCCAATGAATTAGCTACATCACCCGCAACTATAGCCAGATCATGAGATATTTTAGGTGTATAATTGAACATTTTATGGTATGTGGGTCCACCTCTCCTTAAGTTGCTTTCATCCATTATATCATCATGAATCAGTAGATAAGATTGAATTAATTCTAGAGAGGATGAGGCTTTAATTACTTCATTATTTATCTCGTCCGAGTTTAGCCAATATCCTAAAATCATAAAAAGCGGCCTTAACCTCTTCCCTCCTCTCATGGTGAAATCTCTTAAATTGTTTAACAGTTCAAATTCTATTCCTTCCTTGCCTTTAGTTATATCGGTAAAGTATGAGTAAAGGAACTCATCTACTCTTTCTTTATATTTAAATATGTCCACGTTTAGGTTAATGTATATTCAATCTAAAATATTGCGATTTTTAAATTGCAATTATTGATTATAGGAGAAAAAGATCAGTTAAAGTAATGAGAGTTAAGATAAAAAATATTTATGTCCGGATTTAATATAGAAAAAGTTTATGAATAAAATAAAAGTGATAAATGATATAGGCGATTTAGTTACAGTTTTTACCATATCTAACACTGATCAGAAAAAGAAAATCCTTTCCCTCCTAAATGAAAAATGGATTATGGAAGAGGATTTGAAGGCCGAATTTGGTGAAGAGGGGGTTAAATTTTTAAAATACCTTGAGAAAATAAAATTTATAGAATCTCAGTGGACAAATACACCTAAGGGACCTAAAAAGATTTATCACAATTACTATGATTCAATACAGATAGATGTAATTCTTCCTACATCGGAAACCGGTGAAGTTCTTTATGTCGCTTCCATGTCTGATGAAGAAGTTGACAATTATTCAGCAAAAATAGAAGAACTCCTTAATTCCGGGATTCAGTATGTTGGGGAAATTCAGACAAAATTGGGAGTAAGCCTGACATTTTTAAGGGGCATAATAAAGAGAAGTAAAAATTTGGTACTTAAGGGTATGAAAGTCGAAAGATTACAATGATAACAGTTTTGAGGATAGGTCATAGGCCTGAAAGGGATAAGCGAATAACAACACACGTGGCCCTGGTAGCTAGGGCTTTTGGGGCAGATAAGATAATTGTCGATAAAGATGATGAGAAGCTCAAGAATACTGTTGAAAGGGTTACACAAAAGTTTGGAGGAAATTTTACTATTGAGTTCAACGATTGGCGAAAATATCTTAAGGATTACAATGGAAAAGTAGTCCACCTTACTATGTATGGAATACCATATGAAAAAAAAATTAGGGAATTGAAAAAGGAGAAGGATATTTTGATCATAGTGGGGGCGGAAAAAGTACCCAGGGAAGTTTATGAAAGGGCAGATTACAATCTTGCAGTGAGGAATCAACCGCATTCAGAAGTTTCTGCTCTTGCGATATTTCTAAAGGATCTCATACCTGAAAAGAAATTTTATGGTGAATTAAGAATAATACCGCAGGAAAAGGGTAAGAAAGTTTTAAGAATCCCCAGCCGAGAAGAATGCATTTCTCTTCTAAAAAAGTACGGTGCCGATGAGAGGCTATTGAAACATAGCATAAAATGTTCAGAGGTAGCCTTAAAAATGTCTGAAAATTGTAATGTAGACAAGATGTTAATAGAGGCTGGCGCATTGCTTCATGATATAGGGAAAACCGTGGTGAAGGGAATTAGGCACGGAGTTGAGGGATACTACATCCTCAAAAACGAAGGGTATGATGAAATATTGGCCAGATTTTGCAGTACACACGTAGGGGCGGGCATAAGGAAATCAGAAGCTAAAAAACTTGGTCTCCCCGATATGGATTATATTCCCAGAACTTTGGAGGAAAAAATTGTCTGCCACGCTGATACTCTTCTTGCTGGCGATCGCATTACAGACATTGAGGAGGTAAAAAAATATTATATCGAGCAGGGACTTGAAAGGGAAGTCCCAAGACTGGAAAGGCTTCATAATTATCTTCAGAAAAAATGTAAGAAAGATTTCATGGAGCTGTTGCTACTTAACAAGTAAATATAAAGAATGTATTAGCGTGCGTGAAGATTGTACCTTTATCAAATTCGGAAGGATTAGCTAGTAAAGTATCTGAAAAGCTTGGAATTCCCTTAGAAAGGATTACAAGAAGGAGATTTGCCGACGGTGAGCTATATGTTAAATTGGAAGAGCCCATAGAAGATGCTATAATCATAGGGAACACTTACCCAGATAGTTCCATAATAGAATTGATCCTAACAGAAGATGCTATAAATAATGCCGGCGGTAAAAGGAAGATTTTAGTGGTACCATATTATGGTTATGCAAGGCAAGATGCCATGTTTCAGCAGTATGAAGCAATAAGTGCAAGAGCCCTAGCTTCTATATACAAATCACTGTTCGAGAAAATATTTGTTGTAAATATTCATTCCCCAGAGGGATTGGCTTTTCTTGGTGAAAAAGGTAAAGAGATAAGGTCAGAAGTTGAAATAGGTAAGCAAATAAAATTAGATGGGAACGATATAGTTATTTCCCCCGATGACGGATTCAGCCAGGAAGCAGGAATAATAGCACAGGTTGCAGGAATCTCATCGTCGGCATTAAATAAAAAGCGAGTAAGTGACACCAAAGTTATAATAGAATTTCCAGAAGATCTGGATGTTAACGGGAAGAGAGTAGCTTTGGTTGATGATCTCATCTCAACAGGAGGTACCATACTGGAGGCTTCTAAGTTATTGAAATCAAAAGGTGCTACCAGAGTAAATGTTTACTGTATACACGGCCTGTTCATATCAGGAACATCGAAATATTCTGGTTATGTGGATAAAATAGTAACAACTGATACTGTTGAAGGTCCCTTTAGTTCCATTACAGTCTCGGGTTTGATTGCCCAAGAATTAAAAGAATATTTAAAAATGGATCTTTAAAAAATTTATTTTTTTTAAGAAATAACCTCTGCCAACCTCTTTATCCCTTCAACAATTTCATTATCGCCACTGTATGTAAAGTTCAGCCTCATGCTTTCATGGTTATCTCCATCAGGATAGAATGCAGAACCTACCACGTATGCAACTTTCTTTTCTAGAGCCTTCGGGAATAATGCATCCGTATTAGCCCCTTTCTTTGTTACCCAAAGGAACATTCCTCCTTCAGGCCTGGTCCATTCTACACCCTTAGGGAAATATTTATCCATAGATTCCAGCATTAGATCCCTCTTGTGCCTATATAACTCGATAATCTTGGGTAATTGCCTGTCGAGATATCCCTTGCTTAAATAAGCCTCTGCAATGTACTGGGAAATTGTACTTGATGCCAGATCAACCGCCTGTTTTGCAAGATTAAGTTTTTCTATAACTTCCTTGTTAGCTGCTACATATCCAAGCCTAAATCCAGGAGCAAGTATTTTCGAGAAGGTTCCCAGATAGATAACAAGCCCTTCCTTATCCATGGATTTAATAGATGGTACTTTCTTTCCGGAGTATCTAAGGGCCCCATACGGATCATCCTCAACTATGGGAATGGAATATTCTGAAGCAATCTCAAGTAAATGCTTCCTTCTATCAAGGCTCATAGTTATTCCAGTAGGATTCTGGAAATTTGGAATTACATATATCAGTTTTGCATTTTTCTTATTCCTGATTTCCTTTTCCAAAAGATTAGTGTCTATTCCGTCGTTATCCATATTTATGCCTATCATCTTAATGAAATTTGCTTTAAATGCAGAAATTGTTCCGGTATAAGTTGGAGCCTCAGAGAAAACATAATCGTTGGGATTTGCTAATATCTTACCAATCATATATAGTGCTTCTTGAGACCCTGTGGTTTGTATAAGTTCATCTTTGGAAATTACAATGTTTTCTCTCTCTTTAAGCATCTTTGAAATGGCTAAATTCAGAGATGTTAAACCCTCAGTAGCGCCATATTGAAGCATTTTTTTACCATTTGTTTCTATTAATTCATTAAAAATTTCTTTTATTTCCTTTATAGGGAATGATTCAGGATTTGGCAATCCACCACCGAATGATATTAAATCAGGAGTTTCTGTAACCTTAAGCAGTCTTCTAATTGCAGATGGTTGCATATACATTGCAATATCAGAAAATTTCATTAGGGTTTGTTGATCTGATGTCATATTCCAGTAATGTCTGCGTAATGTAAATATATTTTGTAATTCTCTGCCAGCAATTAACTCCTGTTAAATTTTTCAATTATATCATTAACTTCTTCATCAACCTTGTTTCCATGCAATACATTCATGATAATTTCAGGTAATCTAGAGACATCCTTGGGTTTTAATCCTAAGGAAGTTACTTCGTTTAAACCAATCCTGCCTATCCTATCTATTAGAATTCTCTGTGCCTCAAGTTTTTGGGATATAAACGCATTGTTTGAATAATTCAATTGAACCATGCAGGATTTAGAAACATTGGGCTGATTATGTAATTTTAAGCCCAAGGAAAGAGATTGTGAGATGAATTCTCTAGTGTTAATGAGACAATTTTCAGCATAATTTATTCTCTCGGCAAATTCAATAGATGCACCCAGTGAAGCTATCCTCCCAGGGTGAAAGTTATCATAATACCTCCAAATAACGTCACCAGTTACTTTTTCTTCAAATTCACTTTTTCCAAATATTATACCCCCCTGTGGTCCCGGAAAATTCTTATGAGTGCTTCCATAGACAACATCTATTAGCTCCTTATCCTTCTGAAAACCATCAATAGAAAAAAGAGAGAGTACATGAGATGCATCATAAAGTATAAAAGAATCGGGAAAAATTTCTTTGATCATCTTGATATCATATGGCTCAAATATTATGGATGCCCCTAAGACTATTGCTTCATAATTTTTAGGATATGTTTTCAATCTTTCATAATTAATAGTCCAACCTGAAAAGGGAAGCTGATCACCTCTAATACCGAGAAGATCTTGTAAATATTGGGGCTGGTAACCATCATATCCTCCGTTTTCAAGACCAACATATAGGAACCTTTCCCCTTTCTTCAATAAATTCCCTAAAACTTGCATTGCGGCAAGATGGCCAGATATAGGCCGCACATCAACAAATTGAGCGTTAAAATAATTCATCGCTAATCGCCGGACTTCATCGATCATTAGCTCGGTTAATGATGCTCCTGCATATGCGTTGTCAATTTGTAATCCTCTGAATTCATTCATTTTCAACGAGTACCTTGTTTGAAAGTCAGATGACAAATAAGATCTAGCTTTGGAACAAATATAATTTTCTGAGGGCTGCAATGGAATGACATTCTTTATAAAACCCTCTCTCATAGTAATTATTTCATCTAATTTCATGAATATTCAATGTGGAACAATTATAAATAATTACTATAAATGAAATTCACTTACTCTAATCCCGGAATATATTATTGAATGAAACAATATTTTGGAAATTAGCGTGTAGCGTGCTTACATATAAAGGACCCAATTTATCTTACCAAATATTTGTATAGAAATAACTCCCAAGAAACGAAATATAAAATTTTCGCCATATATAATTCAAGTTTACGATATATGAATCACAATTAATAAAGGATTTAAGTGGAAATTTGGCTGTTTTAGCATATAAATTATTAGATTAATAAAACAAATAGTCCTCCATAATATTTTCTTAGACAGTTAATTTGTCGAAAATTAGGAGTTTCAAGGAATTTTTGAAATTCCTAAATATAGTGAAAAGGTACACCGATTTCAATTTCCCTCAAGAGGAATATTTAGTGATAACTTTTCTATACATTTTTCAATTCTCACGAAATATTAAGGCTTTTCCCTTAAGAAGATAACGGCTAAATCTGGCAAAAATATAAATCGAATGGGTTTAGTGATATGTTCTTTGGAATGGGGAGAGATATAATGTATGATGCCATCCGTCTAACCTATGCTGTAGAGCGATACCTGAGTGGGATAATGAACAACATCCCTATTCTGGCAAAGGAGAGTCAGTTAATAGGTGCGCTTCAATGAAACTCAGCTCCCGGGTGCGGAGACATACTATCTAAAACCTCCGAAGCTTTAGCGACGAGTAGTTGACTGATTTCATGCCCATATTTACTTGAAAATAATGGTTTCATACACATAATGGAATGTTGACGGTGAGTAACTTTTTACAATTCTTCTGGATGTAACCTTAAGATTATACTCTCTAAAAATTTCCGGAAGTTCGGAACCTCTCCTTTCAATGGTATGAATTAGTAAGAATGAATTGTTCTTCGCTATTTCTATGGCCTTTTCGATAAAGTTCAGGCTTTCAAAATGCCCGAGCAGAGTAATGTCTGCAAAATTTTCATACGGGAAATCTCTGCAATCCATTTGATAAGGAATAATATTAAAGGAATTGTTTAAGTATCTATTAATTAATAAATAATGGAAAGATTCTGGATTGATTTCTATGGCATGAACCTCCTTTGCTAATCTCGAAGCCGGGATGCTGTAATATCCTATTCCTGCAAACATGTCTACTACTATTTGTCCTTTTTTGACTATCTGCCCAACCCTCCATCTTTCATATTTGTTTCCTTTAGAGAACATTATTTTTGATGGATCCAAAGAATAGATTATCCCATTTTCAACATGCTGCTCGATTACTTTTTCACCTGAAAGCAAATTTACGTTAACTATTCGTAATGGGCCTTCTATATCAATTATTTCATAAACTGCATGTAATTTGAAAACTTCCTTAAATGCATTAGCTAACCTAATTTTATCAAAAGGATAATCTTTTTTGAATTTGATTAGCATAGATTTTCCTATAATTTCGTAGTTCTTAGGTACTAATTCGTATGGAATCTCTGCCATCTTGCTTACTTCAATAAAAGGATCACTAATCCTCATTTTCAATTTCACCCAGTATTATTCTTGTCACCATGCCAAGAATTATAAACGATAACATAACAACCATTAAACCCAATAATTTTAATTTTTCAATTGATACTGCTGCAAAATAAGGAGATATCAATCCACCCAAATTCCCCCAAAAGTTCATCCACCCACCTGCAATTGAAGAATTGGCACTTCCTGATATCCTGGAAGAAAGCCTCCAGAAACCAAGTAAAATGGGATTAAGTAAGGCTAAAATAATGCTGGAACTTATCAGAAATACATATGGGGCAGCAAATAAAATCATAATTACGGTACAAATGAGTATTATGAAGTAAGAAATTCCAGACAATTGTAAATCTTTATTTAGTTTGGAAATGATCCTTCCAAATAGAATTGCTGACAAACCCATGAATATCCATGGTAGATAAGAAAGGTAAGAATTAGCAGTATTTACATCTTTAATTCTCTCCATCACGGGATACCAGGATAAGAAAATGTAGAAAAAAGCATCATAAGAAAGGAATGAAATTCCTAAAATCCAGTATTCAGAATATTGAACTAAATCTCTAAGCTTGCCAAATGACCTGTTATAATTGTAATTATCGCGGATCAAAACTAATGCTATGCCTGTAATTATGCCAATTGAAGCTAAAAGGAATGGCGATAGGTATGGCTCTTTCCAAATTTGGTATGTTAAAACACTTACTGTAAATATAAACGCTGGCGAGATATCTCCAAAAAAGGTCGTAATACTTGTTGCTACCGGGTATTCACTATCTACATACTTATCTCTCAGGAATTGCATCATAGATGGGTATATGGGTCCCTGGGATAGTCCCATTAAAAAACTTATGATAATACCAACTATGAAAGAATGTAATATGAAAATGAGAATAAGAAATGAGGACCATAAAATTAAACTCAGGCCCATTATTTTTGAAGGTCCAAATTTTTGAGCAAAAAGGCCTCCTGGTATCTGGGTAATAGTATAACCTAGATAAAAAACTAAAAAAATGTAAGAAAAAGATACAATTGAATTTATGGAGTAAATATTCATGAGATATCTGTAAAATAAAGATATCTCATATCTATCCCCCAAAGCTAATAGTGATGAAATTCCGGCCAAAAGTAAGAAGAATCCTCTCCTCATTCTATTCCTATCTCTGCAAGCTTTTCGGGTAGGTAAGTATCAGTCACAAAATCAAGTCCGTATTTGGCAAGGGCTTGTTGTTCTGCCTTTTTTCCAATTTTCAGCATAGTTTCAATTTCCGCCCTCCAGAATGGGGTATTGAACCGTGGGTCTTCCAGTTCTGCATTTAGGGCTTCTATATCCCTCTCATTCAGTTTATCTGTGGGAAGTTCATATCTCAATATATCTGATGCAGTAATTCCGATAAAACTAGAATTGGGCGTGGCGAGGATTTCAGAAAGGTGGGCGGTCTTAATGGCTCCATAGGCAATTGAAGCGAATATTCTAAAACTCCAAGGATCTCCATCAGTAAAAACAACTATTGGAAGTCCAAGCTCTTTGTTAAGTCTATTTAATAATCTCTTAGTGGATCTGGCAGGCTGACCTTTTATGTGGACCAGCAGGGAACGCATTTTTTCATCAAAGCCATTTTCAACAAGCCTATCGAACATACCTCCAGTTTCAATGGCAAGCACAAAATCTACATCATGACCAACGAACTTTAGCTTTTCAGCTTCCACGTTGGAAGGAATGGTGTAACCTGCATCACCAACATCATCCCTACAGTTTATTCTCTTCCATTCTCCCTTCCTATTAAGCTCCTCTATCGTAATATTGCCTATGAGGGAAGCACCGTTCTCCTCCGGCCTAAGATGCATCTCTTCCCTCAGAAGTCCAGTCATAACTTCTAGATCCTCAGTCATTAAATCTGATTCATCCTGGTTTTGGAATTTACCGAGCCCCCAGCCTTCTGAAATATAATACATTTCTCTCAATGTTGACGTCTTTTTACCCCGCTCCATCTCATCTACAAAATCAATGATATAAAGCATCTTCAAAATGGAAAGTGCCGAGCTTGCTTTAGAAGCATATCTTTTAACTGTTTCATTTCCATATTTCCAAACTCCAATTAAGTTGTCGAATACTATGTTCTCCTTATTTCTGGATTTTAATTCAACCTTTGGTATCCTTCCATTTATAATATCCTGATAGATATCTTCAACAATACTTTTCAATTTGTCATTCATTTTTAAACGCCTCCGGTAGTGTATAGGCTCCTAATAGCATATTATCAGGTAATGTTGCATAAATTTCTGATATTGAAAGTACACCTTTACCAACTTTAAGTTCCCTTCTTTCAAAGGGTTTTAGAGATCTAACTTCAAATTTCAATTTTTCCTCTCCGATTATGTGAACTTCAAAACTTTGTTCATTCTCAGTAAAGTTATCTATTATTAAAGAATCCTCTAATTGCCTGAATGCAACAACCCCCATAACTTTAGATATTATTGGCTTTATATCAGGTTCGGGGAGATCAAGAATCTTGGCTGTTTTCTGGGATATGGCAGGAAGGATCTTTTCAATTAAGGAGAACTTTTCTTCAACTTTTCCTTTATGCTCTTCTTTTGTTTTCATTGCTTTAATCTGCCTACCTAGAGCTTTTAAAGCCTGATCCAAAGCATCCATAATTTCTGGTACTTGGGCTATGGCCTCTTTAGCTTCGTTAGTAAAGGGTATTTTTGAACTTGCAACGTGAACGATAATTATTACTGGACCTACAGGTAGTTGATCTTTAACCGGTTGCGATATACCATATTGATTCCAATTAATACTGGAAATGGCTTTAGTTATTGCGCAGCTTCCTGCCTGATATAATAGGGGAACTCTATTTGCAAATCTAAGTACTTTAACAGGCTCATCCTTTGGTATATTCCCCCCATATGCCGCAATGGCCTCAATTATAAAAGGGTGCCCAGAATATACATAGACTCCTTTTGTGACAGGGAGGGAAAAATATGATGGGTGGTATTCTTCAAACGAGACAGTTACGCTTTTATAAAGTGCAGAACTACCAATAGGTGAAAGGCAATCCTTCCTAGGTTCCATAAATTTGAAAGATTTTATAGTTTCATAAAGAGCCTCAAAATCTCTTTCCTTAAGTTCCGATAGTTTTTTTCCTTCCAGTCCTACCTTTTGGACTATTTGTCTTGCTATATCTAGAGAGACCCTAGAAAAAGAATTCGTTAAGACCTCTTCAATTTTGGAATCGGGGAACTCTCTCATTATAGATATAAGTTCCCCCAATTCTACACCTTGAGGGTGGGGTTTTATTTCAATTGGAATGGGTGGAGGTTCATTCACACTCCTAGGGATTTCAAAATTTTTGTCCGGAAGTTTTACAATGAAATATGTCTGTGGATTTGCTATGGCAGTCTGCTTTATGTATTCTTCAATTCCTTGTTTGTTATTAACATACTTTCCCTTTAACACAAGCTTTATCCAAAGGCCGCTTTCCACGTCCCATATGAAGGGTTCTTCTGAAATTATTATGGGCTCATTTTTCTTTATATCAATTTCCATCTTCATTTTATAGGCAGTCAAATCCCTTTTAGTCTTGGTAATAACCTCAACAGGAGTTCCTGTAGTTCTTTGGGCGTAAAGAATTGCTGCGGAAATACCAATTCCCTGTTGACCCCTAGTTTGTCTCTCTGCGTGGAATCTTGAACCATACAGAATTTTACCGAGGGAATTTCCAACTTCTATCCTGGGAATTCCTGGACCGTTATCCTTTACTTCAACTACAAATTTATCCTTTTCAAGTGGTTGAACCGAGATTTCAATCTTCGGTAATATACCAGCATCGGTACATGCATCTAGGGAGTTATCCACAGCCTCCTTTACAGTCATGAATAATGCTTTTTGAGGAGAATCAAATCCAAGCATCTGCTTGTTTTTATCAAAGAATTCTGCTATACTAATCGCTCTTGCCTTTCCCTCATATGTTTTCATATTTCAACTGTTTGAGGATATATTCCATATTTATCTACATTCTCTGAAATTTTAAGATATGTAAATTTAACCATTTCTGGTGAAAAAATCAAGAGGCTATTAAAACCCCTGGCGCAAGCCTCAAAAGCCCCCTCAACTGGAGCAAACTCATAAGGGTTTAAGTCCATTTTTTTTGCAAAGACTTTTGCGATAGTTCCAAAAACAAATATTTTCTTTACATCATTCTTTTTTATGAATTCCTCAATTTTTTCCAAATTTTTCTTTTCTCTGCAAAATTCTAAGTCTGTCTTGATCATAAAAAATTTTCCAACTTTTATTTCCATTATTCCTGATAGATTTCCGACTCTCAACGCTTCACCTGGTTTAGCATTATCCAAGGTTATTCCGGTGGAACTATTCAATTGTCTTTTTGTTGCATATAGATCTCCCGCTTCAAGATAGAGATATACCCTTTCCCCATTATTTAATGGTTCTGCCGCTATTGCCTCACATGTTAAAACTATCCCTGAGTCCTGATAAGCTTTGGATAGAAAGCTACCCATTGATGCTAGAAATTTTTGGAGAAACTCTTTGCCTTCAACGGTAACTCTTAATGAAGAATCAATAAACCTATCCTTTTGTAACTCTTTTGCATAAAAAGAAACTGCTTGAGCAGTAAGTCCTAGGTTCTTTCCTATATCGACAAATTTTGAATTGCCCTTAGAAAGTTCAAGTAATATCAAGGCTTTAGAAAGATTCCCTTTTTCTCTCCAAAATTTTTCTAGCTGGGCACGTTCCAAAGGCATCACCATTTATTTTACCCAAGTTAATCTTTCAATCTCCCTATCCTTCTTTGTTTTCTTTTTAAATTCTTTATAATGTTCCTTGCAAAGATGCACCTTATTGGAGTTTGAAGATAAAGAAAAAATCTTTTCAGCTTCCTTTCGGCTCACCGTTTTAAATTTATCATTTTTGCAACCAGTAACATTACATGATTCATCCATATCATATTAATAGATCATGTATAGATATACTTTTCATTTTTAACAGGTAAGGAATAAAAAATAAATATATGTAATTAATCACGACATGGGAGGAGGCATATGAAATATATTGCCTTATTAGTGATATTAGGACTATTTGGCATTAGCTTAGGTAATGCCCACGCAGTAGGAATAACATCTCAGCAGGTACTAGCAACGGGAACACAGAATTCAACGATTTATCAGATTGTTCAAAGGGCTTTTGAAATAGTGGTAGGAATTAGCAGTCTTTTAATTGCGCTGCTCTGGGTTCCAATAGCTATAGGTTATTTTTCCAAGGACCTTGACAGGAAAGCGGATGCGAAGGAAAGGACTAAGGATGCGCTAATCGGGACAATAATATTCGTTATGGCAGTATCAGGTATACTTTACGGGGTTATACATTACATAATCGTTGGCTAACCATGGACATAGTGGGGATAATCTCAAGGGCCATAGTAGACGCCATAGGGCTATTACTGTCCGGTATAGTGGCACAAGGAATAATCATAGCAACAGTACTATACAATGGCTTCATAGCTGAAAACCTTTTGACACCCGGTGAAGCTTTTCCATACTTAAATTTCAATAGCTTGTCTGGAGGAGAAGGATCATTATATTATTTTGTGATGTTCAATTTTTATGATCCTATCCTAACGATAATATTAACTGCCCTAGGATTAATATATTTGCTAAATGCTTCCTTGGAACTTAAAAACAATCTTAAAAACATGTGGATAAAGGTCCTCTTAATCCTTATTTTATCAAATATTTCTTTCTTTATTTCACAGGATCTAGTGATGTTGGGAAATGCCATATACACTCAAATTTACAATTTCGGTGGAAGCAGACACAATTTCCATGATGGATCCAATTTTCTCATGAATATTAACTTGGGACCTAATCCCAACACGACTATTGGAATATTCATTATAGTATTGGTTTTCTTTCTTGTCTTATTCTTATTAATAACACTATCAATTAGATTAGCTATTATATTTACATTCCCCATATTAATACCGATATTCACAATTTTCCTAATGCTTCCTCAAACCAGAGATTTAGGAATCAAGATATGGTGGCTATATATCGATGCTGTATTTTCTCCAATCCTAATAGGAATTCCTCTAATTTTAGCTACATACTCCAATAACTCATCATTAATATTGGGTTTTTTAGCTCTATCTGATACAATTCCGTTTATATTAATGAAGGAACCATCATTCATTGGAAATCTAGGCTTCTTATTCGGTTATTCAGCTGAGTCAACAGCAGTAAAGACTATACCAATCTTAAGAAATGTTTCAAGAGATTTGAAAACTGTGGTTGCTGCTTCTGGTATTCCTATAAATATGAGTTACTCTGCAAGGAAAAATAGAAATTTACAGGTTAGGCAATCAGTTAGAAACTACAGTTCTAGAAATTCAAGACCTCCTAGTAATAAAACCTTCTTCAGGGTGAGGCCATGATAGATCTTGTAAAATTTACAAAGAACCAGATAGGTTTTATGAATATTTATGGACAGACTTTTCTAAGGCTAGTTCTCTTCGTATTAATATCCTCCATTTTCCTTCTGTCCTTTGGATTGGTAGCAATTTTGGCTATAATTCCGTTAACTGCTATAGTTATAAAATTAGGCGATGATTATGTAGATGAAATTATCTTAAAAAGTTTCAGGAAAAACAGATCTTTCAATTTAAAATTACTCGAAAATAAAGCAATCTATGAAATATTCACCTATACATATGGATTGGATGATTATACCAATGAAGAGATAATGTCCCTTTGGAATCAAATTCTTTCCATGCTGAATGTTCCCATTACGTTAATAGTATATAAATCAAAACTTAATTTAGAAGATTTTAAAGTCAATAATGCCAACTATAATAAGCTGTTTGACGAAATGGAAACTATAGTTGAGCATTATTTCTTAGTTGTGAATGAAAACGATGCTGCTCAATTGGAATCGATTCTAGATATGGTTTCATTGTCGTATTATAGATTAGACCAGAATGAGGTGGCTGAACTTGAGGAGAAGATATAATTTTTTGCAGAGAGATAATTATTACATAAAGGATGGATCAATTAAAACAACTTCGAGAATTGTGGACATACCATATTCCGTCAGTGAGGATTTCAGGTTAAGATACGTAGATGATTCAGATGGTGCAAGGATAATTATTCATATGAAACCTGTTTCTAGCGATCTTGCCTGGTCAATAGTATCAAGAGAAATATCCAAGATAATACCGGAATTAGAAACATCTGGTAATTTGATAAGCAAACAGCTAGAAAAGAAGAGGCTGGAAAAAGAAAATTTGAACCTCTTAAAGGAAGAGATAACGTCCGGTGCGGCAAAACTTTATTCTTTCAATGCCCTCGTAGGGTTTACAGATTTTCCGAGGAGAATATTGGAAAAAAAGATGAATTTAAGAAAGTTTTTTTCGAAAATTGGCGTAAAGACTGAATATAAAAAATATGGTGATTATAGATACATTTCAAGAATAGAAAACGAAGTAAGTTTTTATATAGAGGCAAAATCACTTGCGGCCATTTTACCAATCAATAGGGGCTATCTCCTGGATAGTAAGGGGGTTTTCATAGGCATAGATTCAACCACAGATTCCCCCATATTCCTAAATAGATACAAGCTTCCATCTTCACATCAGCTAGTATTAGGGATGACTGGTTTTGGAAAATCCTATCTTGTGAAGTTGATGCTTTATCGTGAAAAGATTGTGAACGATCCTGATGTGATAATCATAGATCCCATGGGTGAATATGGAAAAATAAAAAATTTTACGAATAGCAAAACCTTAGATTTAGTAAATGGGGGAATAAACATATTCAAGCCAATTGAATTCATGAATCCAAAAGAAAATACAGAAAGGGTAATTTCACTTCTCTCCTTGATATTCAATCTATCTGAGAACGATAAGGGAATATTGGATGCGGAGTTAACAAGATTCTTTGAACGAAGTATGGAAATAAATAGTTTGATGGAAGCAATAAATCTTAAAAACAAAGAAACATTCAACAAAATATCTCCGATTTTCGAGGGCAGCTTAAAAATATTTTCAAGGGGAGATAATAAAGAGCTAAGCGGAAGTCTTTGGATAAATTTGGGAGAGGTTCCAAAACAGCTTCTTCCTTTCTATATGCTATTATCACTTGAATTTGTTATGAGGCAAAAAAGCAATAAGAAAAGAATTGTCGTGATAGATGAAGCTCATTACCTTTTAGACGAAAAAACAATTGTAACATTGGAGAGGTATGTCCGACATGCGAGACATGATGACATCTCAATGGTACTTATTTCACAATCTGCAAATGATTTCTTTAAATCCAAATTTTCCATTTCTATATTGGAAAATTGTTCAATTCATATTTTATTAAGACATCAAAATGTTTCTGATGAAATAATGGATTTCTATCATTTTGATGAAAATTTGAAGTATTTTATCAAGTATTCAGCAGGTTTCGATGGTAAAGAAACCTTGGCCTATTTGCAGATTCCAGGGTTTAGGGCAATTGTTAAAATTAAAAGTACCGAGGATGAGCATGAAGGTATCGAGGGAATTCGTTGAAGTAATTTCCTTTGGAAACGTATCCTCCAATCTGAACCAAATAAGAAATAAAATCAATCAAATCGGTTCCTTCCAGTATGCAATTATAAAGAATCAGGATAAATTTCCAAAGTTGTATATAGATATTGATGCTATGAAATCTTTATCCAGTAAAGGTTTAACATTAGGCAACAAGGCTGCGATACTTGTTACTGGTTTCAAATTTAAGTTAAAGGATAAAAATAGTGCTTTTGACTTGGGAGGCGTCGACTTATTCAAAGAAATTATTGATTTGTCTACAAAACTGGATAATGCAAGGGTTTTTGTGAAAATCGAGCGAGGTTACCATTTTAGTATTGATGAAAAGAAACAAAATAGTGAAATTGGTTGGAAAATAATAATAAGGACGGACAACACTGAAATTCTAAACCTAATAAAATTTCATTTAAATCCGAAAGGCATTAGAACAGGCTATTCATTTTTTAAAAAATACCCAGTTTTAACGAAGAATAGTTTGGAATCTATCATCCCAAAAAACTACAGAAATTTCAATTATGGTAATATATCGATTGGGGTTTCAAATAAATGCGGAAAAATTAAGATAGACGATGATGAAAACCCACATACCCTTTTAGTGGGTACTACTGGCTCAGGTAAATCAACTATGGTTCTCAGAATTATAGAAGATCTCTCAAGAAAACAAGATTGGAAGATAATTTTAATTGATCCACATGGGGAGACAGGTAATAAACTTTTGAAAGTGCTGAATAATGTCTATGAAATTTCTCCATATGAGGGAAGGGGTATAAATTTGCTTTCCGGGCTCCCTAACGGAGATGTATACAGGTTGGCTGAGGACATAACCACCATAATTAAATCTTTGAGGGAAACTCAATACAATGAACAGTTCTTTGGCCCGAGGATGGAAAATATAATAATTAAAGGAATAGTGGAATTATCAAAGGAGAAAGGGAGTACTCTGTATGATTTGTATAGAATATTGGACAAAAAAACAAGTCTTGTAAATGAAAACATTAAGAATTCTGAGTTCATAGAAGAGATAAATAAAATGTCTGAAGAAGAATTGTCAAGTAGTGTAAGGGCTATTGGCAGGCTTGTTTTAAATCCAGCGCTCAGGAACATTATATGCGCAAAATCTGAGAAATCTATTTTAGAATTGTCAGATGATAAAATCATTTCAATAAACATGGACAGATCAGTTTTGGGATATGAAAATTCAAGGATTTTATCAAACCTCTTTTTAGTTAGAATATGGCAAGAAATTCAATCAATAAAAATCAATAAAAAGATTCTCTTGATTTTAGAGGAATCTCAGGATTATCTTTCAAATATTCTATTTGATGTCACCTCTGCAGGTAGAAAGTATGGTTTAAGAGTTTTCTTGGTAACTACGAGCTTATTGTCTCTTGAGGAAAGGCTTAGAAATAAGATATTCTCAAACATAGGAAACATAATATTCATGAAGCTAAGCCTATGGGATAGTCAGTTCATAAAAAGGGAAATAGGGATGGAAATTCATGTAGAGTCGAGCCTTCACTTCTATTATCTGGCAAATGGGAAAGTAATAAATGGCGAAATAAACCCCGTAGAAATTCAAAATTCAATTAGGAAGCCACTGGCAATTAAAAATGCCATAGACTATGATGAGGAAATAAGAAAAGATATTGTGGAGATACTTGACCAAATGGATTCTTATAGAGAGATATTCTTCATAATGCCTGAATTTTATCTTTTTTTGAATAGAGATAAATCCCTAGTTTTAAAGATTCTAAAGGAGGAGTTAGAGAAAAGACAAAACATTGTTTACGTAAAGAGGGTTGATGTAGATTTTAAAGGCATTAAAGGAAGATATCAGTGCTTCAAGCTTTCTCCAAAAAATCCAGGGACTAGTGGGTTGGAAAAATTTTTCGTCGAATTCAGTGAATATTTGGAAAGTAACTTCAGAAAAATGTCGGTGTTTGACTCCGAAGTAAAATTCTGAAATACATATGTTAGAAATATTACCATTTTAATGGTTAATTAAATATAAAATCGAAAATAAAATTTCCAATAAACAACCCTAATTATTTTATTATTTGTAATCAAGACCATATATGCTCTCAACTAAATCATTCAAATTTAATAAAACGCTGGCGATATGAATAAATCAATTTTTAATTACATCCAGATATCCAATAAATTCAGAAAACAAATTTACTTTGTTAACATGAAAATCTGGATACGATTAAGTTAATAAGTAAAAAATATTATGAGGGTGATGCCCCAGATCAGTGAGGAGTATTTGAGCAATACTTTGAGACTAGAACTAAGATCCAAAGACCTCACTGAAGTAGGGGATGATTTTTATAAGGATGTTAGAACCTATATATCAAACCTCAAAGAGAAAATTGAATCTGAGACACTCAAAAAAAATTTTAAAGCTGTATCAAAATTAAGCAGCGAATTAGAAACAGCAGAGGATAATTTCAGGAGAATTGTCGAAATAAGAGCTTCAAAGATACTAAAAGCAAGGGCAGAAAATTATAAGATGTCTATTGAAGGAAAAATGACACCGGAAGAAAAGATTTTCTACGAGAGCGTAAGTTCAATTTTTAAGAATCATATGGAATCATTAATAACTGGAAATATAATAATTAACGAAGTAAAACCACTTCAAACTTCAAATCCAACACAGAACAAAGAAGCAACCGATGAGGTAAATCCGGAAAAATTGAAAGTAGTATATGTTTATAAAGATACACCCACATTATTCTTGGGTGGAAAGAGCATAAAACTAAACAGAGAGGACATACTAACCATACCGGAGAAACATGCAAAAATATTGGAGGCTCAAGGTCTAGTCAAGATTATAAAGTAGCAGAATAGTAGGTCTCTCAGGGTTTTATTAAATCATTTTGGTAAGAAATCTATATATATTGGGTGAAACTATACTGATTTTGCTCATTGTGCACCCAGTGATAAAGTATATCATTGGGGAAGGACTGAGATCCTATAATCAGGATTAATGAAGGTCAGCATAGGTAGATTGGAGTGCAAACAGTACACAGGCCACTTGGGGGATGGCTCGGCTCAGGCGCTGAGGAAGACCGTGCCAAGCTGCGATATGCTCCGGGGAGGCGCAGGGAGCCTAAGATCCGGAGATCGTTGAATGGGAATTCCTTCCCCGTGAGGGGAACTCCCGAAAGGGAGGGGGAACCCCGGGAATCGAAACATCCTAGTACCGGGAGGAAAAGAAACCAATAGGGATGCCGTTAGTAAGGGCGACCGAAAGCGGCAGAGGGCAAACCGAATAACCTATCGAAAGATAGGGAAGATGTGGAGTTCGGGACCAAGCCAAAGCCCTGGAAGGGAAGTCTAAGTCCTCTGGAAAGAGGCGCCAGAGAGGGTGATAGCCCCGTTGACGTAACCTTCCGAGCGACGAGCTTGGTTACCAGAGTACCGTGCGTCGGATTTCGCGCGGGAATAAGGGTCTCACTAAGATCCAACCCTAAATACGTCCTGAGTCCGATAGCGCACTAGTACCGCGAGGGAAAGCTGAAAAGTAACCCGAAAGGGTGGTGAAAAGGGCCTGAAACCAAGTGGCTATAACCTGATAGGGCATGAAAGGAATGACGCCTTAAGGCCGATCAGTGTCCTATCGTCCGTGTTGAAGAACGGGCCAGGGAGTTCTGACTGGTGGCGAGGTTAACTCCTGTATGGAGGAAGCCGGAGCGAAAGCAACAAGCCCGCACCGAAAGGGAGGGGCGACGTGGGCTCGCGTGAAGTCACCAGTGGGAGACCCGAATCCGGTCGATCTAGTCCTGGGCAGGTCGAAGCCTAGCGAAAGCTGGGTGGAGGACCGAACCGGTTCTGATGTGCAAATCGTTCGGTTGACCTGGGACTAGGGGTTAAAGGCTAATCTAGGCCGGTAATAGCGGGTTCCCCCCGAGACTACCCGCAGGTAGACCTGGACAGAGGCGTCTGGTGGTGTAGAGAAATGACTAGGGTCAACTAGCCCGAAAGGGCTGGTCCCCTTATCAAACTCCGAAGCTGCCAGAGCCGTAGAAGTCTGGTGCTAGGGGATCGGGATAAGCTTGATCTCCGAGAGGAGAAGAATCCAGACGGAGGTTAAGGTCCCCAAGTTACGGTTAAGTGCAACCAAAAGGGTGTCCATGACCCAAGACAGTTGGGAGGTTGGCTTAGAAGCAGCCATCCTTTAAAGAGTGCGTAACAGCTCACCCACCGAGGTCATGGGCCCCGAAGATGGACGGGGCTAAACCGTACACCGATACCTCCGGACACCGCAAGGTGATTCGGTAGGGGGGCGTGCTGCTGGGGCAGAAGTATCTCCGAGAGGAGGTATGGACCCAACAGTATCGCGGATCCTGGTGAAAGTAGCAGCATAGAGCCGTGAGAATCGGCTCCGCCGAAAGGGCTAAGGGTTCCTCGGCAACGCTCGTCAGCCGAGGGTTAGCCGGTCCTAAGGTGATCCCTAATAGGAGATCATCGAAAGGGAAAACGGTTAATATTCCGTTGCCGCAACCGTTTGCCTGAATAATGACACTTCGGGATAGGCTAGGTGATGCCGTCGCATTATCATGCCGTATAAGTCCGTGGAGTACCGTAATGGTGAGAAGCGGATGAAATTGGTATGGCTCCCCTAGTGGGAGTCTAGCTGATTCCTGGAGTCCGTGAAAAGTTATTCAGGGTCATGGTTGTGACCGTACCAAGAACCGACACTGGTGCCCCTGGGTGAGAAGCCCAAGGCGTATGGGACGAATCTACGCGAGGGAACTCGGCAAACTAGCCTCGTATCTTCGGTAGAAGGGGTGCCTACTCCGCGAAGGAGTAGGTCGCAGTGGCTAGGGGACTCCGACTGTTTAACAAAAACACAGATCGCAGCTAGCCCGAAAGGGTGAGTATTGCGGTTGAAGCCTGCCCAGTGGCGGTACCTGAAAACCGGGTCCAACCGGGAGAAGGGCCGCTAAACGGCGGGGGTAACTATGACCCTCTTAAGGTAGCGTAATACCTAGCCGCTTAATTGGCGGCTTGCATGAAGGCCCAACGAGGGTCCCGCTGTCCCCGCGTTGAGTCCCGTGAAATTGATGTACTGGTGCACAATCCAGTCTCTCCCACGTGAAAGCGAAGTCCCCGTGGAGCTTTACTGCAGCCTGTCGTTGTGGTATGGTCCTGGATGTGTAGGGTAGGCGGGAGCCGTCGAAGGATGCTCGTCAGGGCATCTGGAGGCGCCGATGAAACACCGCCCTTCCGGGGTTATGCCACTAACCTGACAAAGGGACACCGATAGGTGGGCAGTTTGGGTGGGGCGCCACGCCCTCGAAAAGATAACAAGGGCCCCCAAAGGTCGGCTCAGGAGGGTCAGGAATCCTCCGTAGAGTGTAAGGGCAAAAGCCGGCTTGACTGGTTCACACACAATAAGGGAACCAGATGCGAAAGCAAGGCCTAGCGAACCACCCAACCTCATTAGTGGGGGCGGGTGATAAGAGAGAAGTTACCCCAGGGATAACTGAGTCGTCTCCGGCAAGAGTACATATCGACCCGGAGGTTTGCTACTTCGATGTCGTCTGTTCCTATCCTGGCGGTGCAGCAGCTGCCAAGGGTGGGGCTGTTCGCCCATTAAAAGGGATCCTGAGATGGGTTCACTACGTCGCGAGACAGTAGGGTTGCTTCTCCGTGGGAGTGCGTCGATGCCTGAAGGGAAGGACCCTTTAGTACGAGAGGAACGGGGGTTCGTGACCTCTAGTTTACCGGTTGTCCGACAGGGCATTCGCCGGGCAGCCACGTCATAAGCGGATAAGAGCTGAAAGCATCTAAGCTCGAAGCCGTCCCCGAAAAGAGGCATCGTCATTAGACCGCCCGTAAAAGACGGGTTTGATAGGATCGGGGTGTAAGTACCGAGCCGCAAGGCGAGGTATTCAGCCTGCGATTACTAAAGGTCGAAAACTGTGAGCACCGATCTACCTATGTCTGATCTGATTCAATATCCTGATAAATTCGCAATGAGACTTTAATTTACTATTAAAGTTCAATTGTATATTTTGTGCATACTCTTAATTTTAAACAGAATAGAAAGATGAAAGAAAGATGAAATAAGAAAGATGAAATTTGATTATTTAGGGATTATGCATTATTTTTTTAAAAATTAAATTTGAAACAGTAAAGGAAAAATTCTTAAATGGTTCAAAGATGAGGAGAAAATGATTGTCGAGAGACATTTTAGGATTAAATGGAGATTACACAAAATTAAATAATAAATCAGGAGATGAAAGAAAAGAATAAGCTTCTGAATCATAGCTAATAAAATTATGAGACTTATTTTGTCAATAATAAGATAAATTCCAGCATTCACAATCATGAATGCAGTATCATTATTATAGTACCTACGGTTTTATTTGGAATTGAGTAGGAAAATGTTAAATCTATAAGATTATCAACAGTTAGCGGGGGTTGTCGAGCTTGGCCAAAGGCACCAGATTCAGGGTCTGGTCCCGCAGGGGTTCGAGGGTTCAAATCCCTCCCCCCGCATTATTATCAAAAAGAGATAGCATATTTTTTAAAAGTCTTAATTTTTAAAAGTCTTAAGATTTAATATGAATTTGATTATTAAGTTCACATCTGAATGAAATCGTCATAATTAATTATGTAATCAATTACATTTTTGTGGAAAATCCTTTTCTGATCATTCAAATATTCCCATAATCCCCTTAGGAATATATTTAGATTTCTCGATTCCATAATAAAATAATTATCCATCAGATTACCTTTGGATTTACCCTTATAAATGAATCCTGACCCCAGCTTTAGGAGTATGTATCTTATAACATCAGTAGCCCAATAGCTTGAAATTTTAACCTCTGCAATTTTATTTTCTCTGTCCAACCACGTCACATTTTCTTGATTTCCAAAAAATTCCTCACTATCAAGCTCAAGTATAAGGTGCATTTGAGAATCCATTTCCTTATGATCGAAAAACTTAGGATAGAATAAGGCTGAATTCTGGAAGATTCCATCATTTTCAGATTTAATAATATCGCTATTTATTAACCATTGCGTTTTTACTAACATAAAATTGTCCTGAGGAATCATACTTCTCTTTAAAAATCTTGTAAAAGGTTCAAAATTGTTTATATCTGTACCTCTCACCTCTATATCAATATGATAGGGCGTATTTTCCATCAAATTAGTTACATTTTCTGTTACTTTCAAAGCATTACTTTCGTGGTAAATGATGGAGAAAATCATGCTATCAAACCCAATTAGAGCCATAGGGAGGATTATGGTGCCGGGCGTAGATGCCATTTCATTGAAGAATGAATTTGCCATTTCCGACAATCCTCTTCTAATGAATTTTCCATCTATCTTTATGAATCGTTGAGCATTTATATCCGGAAAATATTTATCATATTCCTCTACAATCATATCCACTATCCTTTCTATTTCCTGAGTGGATAGATTCCTGAATTTTTCTATAAAAAGGAACCATTCATTTCCATCCCTAAAAAAGGATGAAGGAAATTTTTGATTCAAATCATTTCCGTAATATTCTCTGACAAATTTTGATGGCAATGGAGTTGGAAAATTAGCCTCAAATATTATTTGTTTAAACCCAAATTTACTGTGATTTTTCATATTCTTTATCAATATGTCAGAATTTTCATTTATTTAGGATTATCCCTTAAGAAAAATTAAAATTATGAAAAATATTTCGCAAGATCACCTCAGGAGATGCTCCTTAAGCTGCTTCTTATCAGATTTTCCAGTGCTGGTCTTCGGAATGCTTTCAACAAAAATGATCTGATCGGGTATCCACCATTTTTGAATCCTCCCCACTTCTACATATTTATTAAGATGCTCAATAACATCTTTTTCATTTATGTTAGAGGTTTTTACTATGAATGCAACAGGTCTCTCCCCCCACTTTTCATCCGATTTGCCAACCACTGCTACTTCTCCCACACCCTTTAATTCACTTATTGCATTTTCTAGGACAAGCGAAGGAATGAATTCTCCACCACTTTTAACCGCATCTTTTTCCCTATCAACTATTGATATATACCCGTTAGGATTAATTACAGCGAGATCACCTGTATGCATCCATCCTCCTTTCCATAGTTCTTCTGTTTTGTTAGGATCTTTATAATAGCCGGTTGTTAACCAGGGTGCTCTAACTATAATCTCCCCAACACTCTTGCCATCAGAAGGAACATCATTCATATTCTGGTCCACGACTCGCAAATTGACCATTGGTACAGGTATTCCAGTTGTTATAGAGAAATTGAATTTTATTTCAGGATCCGCATTCTGTATTTCATCATTATATGTTGCAATTGTAAGGAGTGGAGCAGTTTCAGAAAGGCCATAAGCTCCGATGGTGATTATGCCAAGTGAACGTGCCCTCATTGCCAATCCCCTTGGCAATGCAGCCCCTCCAATAACAATTTTCCATCCGTTAAGATATTCCTTGTAGCTTTCAAGATTAGGAGCAGAAAGAATCATATAAAGAATTGATGGAACCATGGCTGAGAACTTTACATTTTCATTTTTCAAGAGTTCTAGTATTGTTCCCACCTCGTATCTGCCCGGTAAAACATATTTGTTCCCATTTAAAATTGCACTGAAAGGTATTCCCCATGAATGCACATGAAACATGGGTACCAATATCATAAAAGTATGATCCCTAGTAAGATTAAGAGGAGGATATTGGACTGCATTGGATAGTGCTAATGTGTGCATCACCAGTTTTCTATGAGTGAATGTTACCCCCTTTGGAAAACCCGTTGTTCCAGATGTATAAAATATGGTGGCTGTAGTATTCTCATCTAAGTCAGGAAATTCATAATGATTTTTCTTGACTATGTCATCATAATAATATAGTGGCTTCAGTTTTGAATTAATCTCCTTGCCTTCATCAGAATAAACTATCCAACCCTTTATGAAATCGAATAGCTGGGCATTTTTTTCAATAATGGGTAAGAATTCATCCCTTAAAATGACATATTTATCTTCTGCATGATTCATTGTGTAATAAATTATCTCTGGTGGATACCTTATGTTTACCGTATGAAGCACCGCACCCATCATAGGAACAGCAAAATATGCTTCCAAATACTTGTCAGTGTCCCAATCAATGACAGCAACGACATCTCCTCTCTTAACACCTATCGATTCAAGGCCATGAGCAAGTCCCTGAATTCTTTCAAAAAATTCGCTGTAAGTATATTTCCTGAAATTCTTGTATTTTATTTCGGTTTTTGAAAAATTTTTGGGAGTATTTATAAATAAATTCCTCAGATTTAAATTAAATTTTTCTCCTGCTTCCATAAAATCGAATAATTTTTTGATTATATTAATTTTCCCAATGTAGCAAGTTGATGAAACTTTTAAAAGAATAATCTAATATTGTCATGAAATATTGAATATATAGGTAAATAAAGGTGAGCATAATAGGTGGGGAGACTATAGGCACATCCATTGACATTCTTCTGAAGTAAAAGTGATATGAAGTAATTGTTAATAGAAGGAATACCTTTAAATAGAATTTTTGAAAGGAAGGGGGTTGAAATTCCAAACGAAAACAAAAAAGCAGTGGATGATTCGCAAGCATATTAAAATCTTTTTGAAGTTTCCATCGCCCATACATATTGTCCTTCTCCAAAGAGCTCCAATCTATTCTTGGATTTGTCAATTAGTTTAAACGATGGATGAGACTGTAAATTCAGGTTACGAATAATTCTTCATTTTAGAATAAACAATACTTTCATGATATTTGTAAGCAAAACCGCTAATGTTCTCAGCTGATATATGTTATTTTAATTTCACCAGAGGGGCTTATAGAGTTTAACAATGTTATTTTAAAAGTTTTTGAAAGTGAATATTTTTACATTTAAAATTTCCCTATTGAGAAAGATTATAATGGGCCCTAAAATAAGTATTGGAGATGAGCCTCTGGAGGATTATAGTAAAGTACAATGTCCCATTTGAAATTCCAAAAGGAGTGATTAGCCCCATAATTAGGAATGCCACAAATTATAGTGAACTGGATTTTAAAACTAAGGATTTAAAGACAATAGATGAATTGCCGGTAAATTATATTAGGTTGGACATCATTAAATGGGATCCTCCTGAAGAAGTACCTTACGATCTTGATAGAAACATAAAAAATTTCAAAAAATATGTGGAGAATGAAGAGTATTGGTATGCCCATGAGGAAATTGAGGCAATTTGGTCTAATTCAAAGGGTGGAGATAGAGAAATAATTCAAAATATAATTTTACTTTTAGCAGCTATGGTACATTATCAGATGAATAAGCAAGAATCTTTCAAAAAATTATTCTCAACCTCCTTGAATAAATTAAAGGAAAAGGGTATAATTAAAAGTGAAATTGCATATTCATATCCACTTGGAAGGGAATACGTACTTTCTCTTGTGAGCTATCTTGACCAATATTCCAGATACGAGAAGTATGAAGAAAATAAAGCTGAAAATTAACATGGTAAACACTATCCCCTTCAAACTTGCCAAATAACCCAATTCTGGTTCAGCTATTGCAGTAAAGAGGCTAGTAATTAAATAGACTATGGAAAGGATTTGCCCTCTAATATGTGATGGGATATTATCGTTCATATCTTTGCTGAGCAAATTTGTATAGAATCCAAATAATCCACTATTGATTATTAAGAGCGTTACTGCCAATATTCCTGGATAGATCCCAGGAATGTATATTGTAAAGAAAATGCCAGAACCTAGGAAAAGCATGGCTCCAAAATTATTCTTTCTAAATATCCTGATGTCTTGAGTAAGAAGGAATGAGAGCCCCCTTATGAGGACATCTATGAAGAATAGCAAACCTATGATCACAGTATCAAGACCTAACATTACATAATAGGGCTGCTTGAATAGTATAAGTATATTAAAATCCAATAGAAGAGCCACTCTAATGATGATGGAAGAGAGAATGTTCCGATTCCAGATATAGTTTAAAACGCTTCCCTTTGAATCATTTTTCTTCTTAATATGAACCTCCTTTATGGATAACGCAAGGTATCCGGAAATGAAAACAAAGATTGATGTCAGAATAATAACGAATCTAAAATCTACAATGGCTGATATTGCTCCGCCTATTAGAGATGCCACTGCCACTGAGACTGATCCCATGAAATTCACGATTCCAAAAAATCTAAGGTATCGGATACCTCTCATAGTTGCATGTTCATAGGATATGGTCTCTATGGCAGTTGAATTCAAGGCATTTCCAAATCCCCAGAAAACATAGCTTATGGAAACCCCTATAAAGGTTGGGAATAATCCAAACAGAAGAATTCCAATTCCTGTGACTAATGAGGAGATGGAAAGTGAATAAACTCTACCTATTTTATCAACAATGGATCCAGATGGGAAGCTTAGAAGTGTTATTGTCATATAATATATTACATCGAGAATGGTTATCTTATATATGGAAAAACCGTACTTCAGAAGGTAAAGTACCCAGATCGGATTCAGAAGAAGGAAAGAATATATAAAATAGTAATTGAATATTTTTGAATCTCTCCTATTCAAAATTATTTCACCATTTAATTATGTATTTTATCTCATCTTTATCCTTTTTTGCAATCTTATCAATATTTTCAGGAGAACCTATTCCAGTAATTAGGTCCTTAAAAGGAAACCGATTTTTATTACTGCTTATGAATTCAATAGCCTCTCTGTAATTTTCCTTGGAACCATCAACTGATCCAGCAATGCTAATGTTTTTATCAACTATGTATCCTGTTATATCCTCATTTTTTTCCATGAGCTGACCAGAAGTACCGAAGAGAATAATTATACCGTTATTCTTGATTTTCTCTACTGACTTTCTGAGTATTTCTGAAGATCCCACAGCATCAATAATCACATCTGGTCTGTTTCTGCTCAATTTGTTTTCATAATCTTTGCTTGAACTGTCCAAAAAGGATGCCCCTATGCCATTAATAATATTCTGGATTTTATCAGACACGGGATGTCTATTTACCAGGAATATATTAAATCCTAGAGTACTAAAAACAAAGGATATTAGAAGTGCTTCAGACCCTGTACCATATATGTAAAGATTCTTACAGGAAAAAGCTGAATCTCCGCAATACCAGGGTACTCTGGATGATAGAAATTTGAAGGTTTCCATAATTTTCATCACGTTCTTCGTAGGCTCTGTAAGTACCCCTATTTCTTGTATTTCTTTATCCTTTACCTTTAGCAGGAATTTTTCATCATCTCTGAATTTTTCCCTCATGAAGCCGTTTTTTCCTCTTATGCCTGCTTCAACAAAATCACCATCAATACAGTAATCTTGATGACCGATCTTGCATAATTGGCATTTTCCGGGTCGTCTTACCATCGGTACCACAAGATCCCCTTTTTTAAATTGATCTGAATCACCAGGATCTTCAACTATACCAATGGCTTCATGACCAATAATTAGTTCATTTCCATTCTCCGCCCTTATAAATGGCAGTGCGTCATTTGCGATTTCCCTATCAGTTCCACATACACCTGTATATAGGGTTCTAATGGTAACTCCTAAATTTTCTATGAAATCTGTATCCTTTACAAAAACACCTTTTTGGCCAATTTTTTTAACTATGGCTTTCATAATTACACCTCTATAGCTATAACTCTTGCTGGTGCACCATCACCGTCTCCTATGGGTATTGGGATAGCTATTGTGAAGAAAACCTTCCCAAGCAATTTTTCAAGTTCACGAGAATTTAAGTTCTCTATTATTGGAATCCCGGCCCCCAAAAGTATGTGATGTGTTGGAAAATCAAGTTGGCCTTCTGCTTCTGCTGAAGGGCTGTCAATCCCAACAAATTTAATTTTTGCATCTTTCAATTTCTCAGCATCATTTTTATCAATGTAGGTAAAATCTTTAAAAATACCCTTCTTTTCCCAGTCTCTATTATACCCTGTGTAGAGATATACGAAGTCATATTTTTTACCGGACAGTTCAAGTCTACCAGGTTCGTATTCCACTGCTGTCCCAAAGCCACTGAAATACAGAGGGTCATAAGAATCTATGGTTCTCCCGCCCTCAATAAAGTGTGCTGGGGCATCAATGTGTGTACCCGTATGGGTGCCCATATGTATCTCTTTAAGGTTGTAACCATCCATCTTTATGGATTTAAATTGGTTGATTTCAGGTTTCGGATCCCCTTTAAAATATGGCATACCTTGTTCTATTTTAAAGGTAAGATCCACGTAATTCATTTTATCACCTTTTGAAAGTCCCTTTTACAACCCATGGAGGTTCCGAAGGGTTAAATGGTTCCATGATATCGGTTTTAAATTCTTCTATTATTCTCTCATTAACTTCAATCGCCAGCCCAGGGGAATCATTTAGAGTAAAGTAACCTTTATCTAATTTATAACCCTTTTTCAGAAGATTTTTCTTCCAGTCAGGCCAGAAGGCTTCGAAGCTTTCCTGTATTCTGAAGTTTGCTATAACGGAATCAAGGTGTAAGGTTGCAGCAGTTTGAATGGGCCCAAAGGCATTATGATAAGCAACTTCTGCACCAAAGGCTTCAGCCAATAATGCAGATCCGTAAGCTTCCCTTATTCCTCCAACGTTTGTTACATCAGGTTGAATGATATCAACAAGGTTATCTGTAAAATAGGGTAAAAATTCTTTTTTATTCAAAACTCTTTCACCCAGAGCAATTGGAGCATCTGTGGCATCCCTAACTCTTCTTAAACCTACTAATTCATCAGGATGAACCGGCTCTTCGTGGAAAATAGGATCAAATTCTTGGAGAGTGTTTATCGCCCTAATGGCAGAGTTAGCATTGAACCTACCATGGTATTCTATCAAAATATCCAAATTTGTTTCATTTTTAATAGTTGAAACAATTTCTCTGGCATTTAACAGGCCCTCTTCAGAAAGATGATGATAATCGCTTCCAAACGGATCGAATTTGACAGCCGTAAATCCCATCGATTCAACAATTTTAGCCTTTGAAAGGAAATCTTCCGGTGTTACGCAATCGTTGTACCATCCATTTGCATAAGCTCTTATCTTATCTCTAACCTTTCCGCCTAGAATCTCGTATATAGGCAATCCATGAATCTTTCCAACTATGTCCCAAGAGGCTATTTCAAAGGCGCTAAGTGCGGAGGTACTTTCCATTGAAACAGGCAAATAAAACGAGTTTTTATAGAATTCAAAATAATTACCGTTAATATTCTCCACATCCTTATTAATGAATAATCTCGCAACTTCTCTCATCTGTTCATAAACAGGTCTTGTCATTAGAGTTGTGGGAGCTTCTCCATAACCAACTACACCATCGCTTGTGGTTAATCTAAGAACTAAAATTGTTGAACTCCATGGACTTGATTTCTCTCCTTCTTCGCCCAACTCTATTATTTCTATATTTGTAATTTTAGGCATGCTCTACCTATGGCAATTCATTTAATATAATTATTGAAAATATTTCAATTGGAATTCTGCTCTTCCTTTTCATAAATGGCAAGAGCTACAGGAGCTAAATCAATAGTTTTATCGTTTATCTTATATATTGGTACTTTTCTTTGGTAAATACCCATATCATGGAAACTAGCCTGCCTTATGTCATTTATGAATTCATTTCCGTTTTTGAAAATTCCCCCTCCAAGAAAGATAGCTTCGGGATCAAATATGTTAATTATGTTGCTCAGGAATAGCGAAAAATAGTATACTGCTTCATCTATAATAAGCGTTGAAAATGGATCACCCAACTTTTTTCCTGAGAATATGTCTTCTGTTGTAAGCCTATTCATGGGAATTGAAGATAGAAAAGTTGAATTCCTTACCTCTTTTATATTTTCTATAACTCTTCTAGTAATTGCTGACCCAGATGCTAAGGCTTCAATGCATCCCCTCCTCCCGCATCCACATACTGGGCCGTTGGCAAGAACGACCATGTGTCCTAGTTCACCCGCATAACCGTTATGGCCCCTATAAATCTTGTTGTTTATAAAAATCCCACCGCCAATCCCAGTGCCATTTACAACATAAATGAAGTTGGAATAACTCTTTCCTTTATCAAATATTTTTACTGAAATTGCCTGAGCAGTAGCATCATTATCAAGATATACTTCCCTCCCAAACTTTTCCGTTAATTTTCTTTTTAAATTGACATTTCTCCATCCCCTCAGATTTGGCGCAGATAAAACCCTGCCATCCAAGGAGATTGGTGCTGGGAAAATAACCGAAATTTCTTCGTATCCATCAAATTGCTCTGATAATGTATATATCTGATCAACCAGCGCATCGGGACCTAGAAATTTTCTAGTTTTCACCTGCTTCCTTTTAAATATTTTTCCATTTGAATCGGATAATATCCCAGTTATCTTGGTTCCACCAATATCGAAACCTAAGTATCTGGTACTCACACCTCTTAATGATTATTATTAATTAATCCTTTGGGGTTCAAGTCTATTTAGGAATTGCTATTTTTCTTTGTAAATATCGGTTGATTCACAGGAATATTCAAATCATATTCATGGGAATCTTTTTTGAAATACTTAAAATTAATCATTGTTAGCTTTGCTGGATAAAATGTTAATCACTATTTTTCTCAAATTGTTCAAATTGCCATCGTCAAGGTTGGCGGCTTAATTTCAGAGTTAAATATTGAAGTTATTTCACTTCTTATGTAACCTTAGGCAAATTTTATTTTAGGAAATGCAGACTTGAAAAGGTTGTTAATTGCTATTCAAGCATTTTTGATCCTAAGAGGTTTATCAATATCCCTAACTTTGGAGTTGCTTCAATTTCTATTGTTGTTTATTTTTTATATTATATAAGATTCTCCAGGCTTCAGTACAATTACATGATAGGTTCCTTCGAGAGCTTTTTTCAGTTCTTCAGGATCCCCATTGATTATAGGCCAGGTAGCATAATGCATAGGGAATACATATTTGGCTCCCAAAAGTCTAGCAGCAACTGCAGCCTCTTTCGGAGACATGGTAAAGAATCCTCCAATGGGTAAAAGGGCTGCATCTGGCCTATATAATTCGCCAATTAACTTCATGTCCCCAAAGAGTCCTGTATCTCCAGCGTGATATATTGTTCTACCATCACCTGTTATTACAGTACCTGCGCAGTTTGCGCTATGAACAGCCTGTGTTAAACCAATTTTTATCCCATTGAATTCTACCTGAGATCCAATGTTCATGCCTAAAAGACTCTCTTCTGGAACTCCATTTTTCTCTGCCTCCAGTATATTTTCGAATATGCTTACTATCTTTGCACCTGTTCTCTTTGATATCTCATATGCATCTCCTAAATGGTCTTGATGAGAATGTGTTACTATGATATAATCTACTTTGGAAATTTCTTCCGGCTTTATTGGAGATTTCGGATTCTCCTTTAAGAAGGGATCTATCAAAACCTTTTTATTAGAAAATTCAACCATCCAGGCAGCATGTCCATACCATGTTAGCTTTACCATGGTGGTGTATATGAAAAATAGTTTATTACAGTTACGGAATAAATCAAGTATTTAAAAAATAAAAATTTATTAAAAATCATATTGAGTTAATTATGGCATTTGCTACATTCTGGTCTTCAAAGTAACTTATTCCGCTCAGGGTAAATTGGTCCATGGAAGAGCTATGCAGATCCGGGAAAATGTATGAATAATTAAAAGGGCATGATTCTGCAGATGCTACAGAAACAGCACCATCATTATCTCCGTTGAAGAATAAATTCCCCCACCATGGGTCGTAATTTCCGGCTATTACTGTTATGTTATAACTCCCCTGCAGTAAGTAAATATTGTTCTGCAAGTTCACAATGAAAGAGGAACCAGATTCCATTTCATAAGCCTGGTAACCTACGTTTAATCCTAAGTAATTTGCAACATTTGCAATTGGTGAACCATCGAATGGTGTTGCCATGAAAACTATGGAATTTATTTGAAAATTCATATTGTAGTTCTCAATTGCATAGCTCAATACAAGGCCACCCATGCTATAGGCTACAAAGGAAACTGATGGGTACTGACCACCGAATATATTATTTAGGGAATTAACAAGCTCGTAAGAAATGTTCTCTATGGGAGTGTTTATTGTACCTATAAAATTAGGATCTGAATAAGAGTACCCATTGCTAAAATTTATGTAAAATTCTCCATAGTAAGAAACAACTCCTACAATGTAGCCTGCAGATACTAACTGGCTGTATATGTTAACCCCGCTCATCCAATCCTGCCAGGATGAGGTGCCCTCATAGTTGTAGCCGTGTATCAATATTACGTACTGTGCATTTTGTCCATGGGAAAGAGGCATAGCTACACTAAAAAGCAAAATAATAGGCAAAATCAACATTAAAAATTTCATACAAAAATAAATTCCTTTACCGCTATTTAATTTTTTCTCTATTTATTTATTGAATTTTGATATGTATGTTCATGAAAATAGATAAATTGAAAAATTTTTATATTTCATAAAATCTACACTAAATGAATGTCAACTTCTGTTCATGATAGAAATAATATTGAAGGTGAATCAACTGAAATAAATCTTAAGTCCCATGGAATGAAGAATGACTTGGGCATACTATTAATGGCAACAGCCGGAATGTTCCTAGACGGTTATCAGTTAAGTGTTATTTCTTTGGCAGTTCTTTATATGGCCCCGGATTTAAAATTGTCCCAATTTCAAATATCTCTTGTTCTGGGTTCTGTTATATTGGGAACAATTATCGGGACAATTTCTATTGGTTATATTTCAGACTTATTTGGAAGAAGAAAAATATATATCTACAATCTTGCATTTTTTCTGTTCTTTGGAATAATTTCAATATTGACCTCAAATTTAACGTTGATCATAATTTCAAGATTACTCATGGGAGTTTCAGTAGGGGCCGATTATCCGGTCTCCAATTCATATATAGCAGAAATGGCCCCTAAGGAGATCAGAGGGAAATACCTATCCTTCTCAAATGTAGCTTTTGTTGCCGGTGCTGTAATTAGTATGATTGTTTCAATTATAGTATTTGGGATACAATCCATAAACCCGGATCTAGGTTGGAGAATTATGATAGGTGCAGGATTAATTCCGGGTGTATTCGTCTTATATCTAAGAATGAAGATGCCTGAATCGAAAATGTGGGAAGAAAAGCGGGAGAAAAATGGAATTATTCACATTGCGAAAAGCATGTTTAAGGGGAAGGCCGGAAGATATACAATATTAACTGCAGTTATTTGGTTCTTCTATGATATGGTAATTTTTGGAGTAAGCCTGTTCAATCCAACATTAATGAATATGATATATGGTGGAAATGTAACAGATCTAGAAAATGCTATGTTTGCTTCCCTTTTCCTTTTAGTTCTGCTTATTGCCAGTGTAATACTTATGATGAATGTAGATAGACTAGGAAGAAAAAGGACACAATTTATCGGATTCCTTGGAATTGGTATAATACTTTTTTTACTGCCATCATGGTATTATAACCTGGTATGGTTGATAATTCTTCTGATAATCGTGGAAATTTTCAATGGATTCCCTTCTACCACTATAGGCATGTTTCCTGCAGAATTAGCCAAGACAGAATTTAGGGCCAGTTCTTACGGATTCGCATCCATGCTAGGAAAAATAGGCGCATTAACTGGAGTGTTAATATTAGGTACTGAATTGAATCCAAAAAACCTTTGGATTTTTTATCTATTCGGAGTTTTTACTTTAATAATAGCCCTATTAACTTTGATGTTAAGGGAAACAACGAATGTTGAATTGGACTCATTTTATTGAAAAATTAAGGCTAATTATATATTCATTTTTTTCAATAATTAGGAAAATATCAGTTTTCGATAAATGATAAATAAAAAGAAATGCTCATACTAATATGTCTAAGGATCAGGTGGGATGGGACAAATTAAACGATGGGGAAATATTGGAAGTTGAAAAGATTTCTAGGGAATATATGAGGTTTATATCAACAGTTAAAACAGAGAGAGAAGCTGTTAAATTTTTCAAAGAAATGGCCGAATCTAAAGGGTTTAAAGAATTAACAAATAATATTTCTAAAAAAGGTAACTATTATTTAATTAAAAATTGGAAAGCCATGGCACTAATCAAACTTGGAGGAAATCCCCTTGAACCATATAAGATATTGGCGGCACATATGGACTCGCCAAGATTGGATGTTAAACCTAATCCCATAGACGAAGACCCTGATTCAAGGACAGTGTTATTCAAAACTCATTATTATGGAGGCATAAAGAAATATCAATGGGTCTCAAGACCACTGGCAATTCATGGTGTGGTAATGACCAAAGATGGAAAAAAGATTGAAATTGCTGTAGGTGAGAATGAAGAAGATCCTGTATTCAGTATCCCAGATCTGTTACCGCATCTTGCTAGGAAGGTGCAGGGAGAAAAAAAGCTTTTGGAGGGATTTGAAGGAGAAAAGTTAGAACTGGTGGTGTCACATAGACCAGAAAAGGATGAAAAAGAGGGAAGATTCAAAAAGTATCTCCTCAATCTTCTAAAGGAAAAATATGGGATTGAAGAAGAAGATTTTTACACAGCAGACCTGGAAGTAGTTCCAGCAGGAAAAGCAAGAGAAGTAGGCTTTGATAAAAGTATGATCGGGGCCTATGGCCAAGATGATAAGATATGTGCATTCCTTACTGTTAAGGCGATTCTAGATTCTAACATGGAAGGTAACCAGATAGTAATTCTATTTGATAAGGAAGAAATTGGAAGTGATGGAAATGTAGGTGCTCAATCCAATCTTATAGAATACACCATAGTGAAAATTTTAGAATCTACGGGAACACAATATACTTATGGAAATCTCTTGGAAATTATGCATAACTCAAAAGTGATAAGTGCGGATGTTGGAGCCGCTTTGAACCCACTATTTAAGGAGGTACAAGATTTAAAAAATGTTGGCAGATCAGGTGATGGGGTTTTAATTATGAAATATACAGGAAGTGGCGGGAAATACTCAGCAAGCGAGGCACAGGCTGAATACTTAAGCGAAATAAAAAGGATTCTTGACACCAATCATGTTCTTTATCAATATGGTTTACTTGGCAAAGTTGATGAAGGTGGGGGAGGAACCGTAGCCAAATATTTTGCACAGTATGGATTCCAGGTTGTAGATATGGGACCAGGATTGATAAGTATGCATTCTCCATTTGAATTGGTAAGCAAATTGGACGTTTACAGTTCCTATAAGGCATATTTATCCTTCCTTAATTTTTGATTTTATCTCTCCATTTTTTAAATATAGCTATCAGGAAATTAATGTCTGTTCTTAGGTAAAAGCATTCTATTGAAGTAAAGTAATGAATTAAATGACAGGTTAGGTTCAGTCTATAATGATCCTTTTGAAACCCCATGGAATTTTGGGTTTCTTAAGGAAATCATCAGACGATCCAACATATATGTAATCATCATTTTCCTTTAGAAATCTCTTTACATATTCGCATTCCGATGCCCAATATTCTCCGTAATGTCTATTATAACTGTATCTTCCCTCAGCTATACTTTTATTCATAAGGAAATCGAACATATGAGAACCTATTGGCATTGAATGTACAAGGCATATCTTTGGGTACTTTACAGGCATCTTGGAATTCTTAGTTTAATTTAAAGTGCCTAAGCTCTAAATCTCCTTCGTAGCAACTCTCTGCGCATTTCCAATAACAGTTATCATCATAGCAAATTTTATTGCAAGATCTCAAACATGCATCCTTAACTTCTCTCATTAAGTTCATTATATAATTACTCAAATCTTGTTATTAAAGTTTGCCTAACTGCTTTCAATATATACCACTCTTTTTAAAAATGTTAGATATCTAAACAATAAAAATTCACAAAATCTATTTACCATCTTGATTATATCCTCGATTCCAAATAAACAATATTTTCGTAGATTATTATTGTTAATGCTTCCATTAAATCATTATCAGGAATATAATCCCTTAGCTTATCCAGGATCATCCTTTCATTGTCGTTTAATTAATAATTGCTCCTTAGGAGTGCAAAATCATCCTTTTGGTCGGGACTCCCTCAGAGATGGCGCATAAAAACTCAAAGAAAGTAGTGATAATATCGAATAGATGAATCCAACGAAGAGAACAATTACAGATATTTCTGCAGATATTAACGCTATCAACACAGAGGTATCAGGATTTGAAAATTGGGATAATTGCGATTACTGTGCAGAGCTATAGGTAGGCGGCTGATAACTCCCCTGAGGAGGAGGGTAGGATTTCTGATGCGCTCTGGATGGACATTGGGGGCGTCTTTAGAGAAGGGCCTCGGGGAACATTTTGCTGCGATACTGATGCAATGCCCATCATAGGTAATTGCGCTCTGAACTGTTTACAGAAGAAAGTATTGTCATCATCAGTTGTTCCACATTTCGGACAATATTTCATCGAATTCGTCCCTTTTGACTGGTAGCCAAAATTATAAATTTTCCCCTATTTAAGTTTATATGGACTTTTAAGAGTTTTTTCTTCCAGGTTAGGCTTTTAAATGATGTTGCTGAAGTCTTGAGTTATTGCACAATTCCTTGTTGCATTCCTAATGAATTTGTTGGAGAATCCTTTTTCCATCAGATCCCCTCATTTTTACTTGAAATTTCAAAAGTTTACCTTCTCATTGAACTGACCCCAGTGTAAATAGATTATAAGAAAAACAGGGGAATTGAAACGTAACAGTGCTTATACATTCCTGGACATGCAGTCGTTATGGATTCATGGTAGTCAATATAGAGTAGAGGTGAAGGAAAACAAAAGTTAAGCATTTTTAACTTTTACTTCCATTCAATTTTGAATAATTATCAATATGTGTCAAACATTTTACGGAGCCCCTAGGCTTGCATCTTTATTGATTATTCATAATATACTAAAATTCCGAATCATCTCTATTTTAGGGGCTTTCTTTCATTCCTCCAACTTTAAATAGAATCAACCATGTCTTAAACCGATTGACTTATATCCCAGGTAATCTCCTTCTCTAACCTTTTCCTATCAAATGTTTGGCCGTCACATATAGCTATAGGCAACAGCACCACCCTTATTTTATTTTCAATTTTCTCATCCCTAATAGAATTGAATGAGAGGAAGGCTGATTGATCGAGCTTCTTCGTTATTTTATTGAGCGTACTTTTGATCTCCCCTTCTTCAATATTATCCCTGTAATATAGCAGTGCTATTAATCCAATAGCCTCTCTCAGATCAATCCCATTCAATGGATTTTTAAAAGCTTTATCTAGTGCATCCTCAGTGCTTTCATCGCTATCGCCGAATGCAAGCATTGATATTCCGACTTTTTTGTTAGATTTGATTGAATCTATAAAATTCAGGATATCACTATTCTGTTTAATGGAATCGTATAAAGCTGCTACAGCTATTGCATCTATATTGTCACACACTTGAAAAATCTGGTCTAGGGGATACCTCCTATATAGTTTTAAAACTCTATTATTTGGGATCACAATTATAAAATCGCTGTATTTTTTGATATCCTCAAAACCCTCTATAGCATAATTCATAAAGGCCTGCCCTTCTGCACCGAAGGGGAGAGTAACAAATGATATCACCCTATTACTAGGATTCATCTCTTTGAATATTCTAGCTATCTCTGGTGATACACCCGTTCCGATTGAGTGTCCCAAACCTGCCATTATTAATATCGTATTACAGTCAGATATTCCATTTTTTAAATTGTCCTCTGATTCTATGGCGCACTCTCTTGGAACAGCAGGGTTGCCGCACCAGGATAAACCTCTCATGCTATGATTACATATGGTGATACTGCCTTTTATTCTGGAGCTTATGTAGCTTACCCCATTCAAATAAACATTGACCAAAAGGGACTCTGGTATACCGTAGTCAAGAAGCTTTTCAGTCAGCTTATTGCCAGCATGACCGACACCTATTATCTTAATTTTCGGAACGTATTCTTCAGATTGAAATAACCGATGTTCTTCAACCTCACTGCTGATACCCTTTCCATTCGATTTAGTTGCTTGTCCTTTTTCAAAACTCATATCGGCCAATACCCTGATTTTATGTTTTTTCATTATATAAGCATTCATTACATTCAGATAAGATTTTTAATTGCCCCTCTCTTAAATTAATTATTATAACATCAACCCAAGGCAAATGAGTTATGACCTAGATGTCTTTCAGAGCGTATTTGAGCATATAATTTATCGAGGCCCCTTAGCTGCATCAGTTCTTAATCATCGCATCAACAGAAGCAATGTTTGTAATGAGAAGAAGAAAGAAACAATTTGAAAAAATTTCTTGGTTTCTAGAAACCCCTTGTTTATCAGTCCTAGAAAAGATAATGCTTATTCATGCATTGACTAATTTTATTCAGTGATAAATGAATTATTGTCTAGTAAATAGAAAAAGATACTTGAGAATTATAGTTATGATCCTATATCAATGAAGATATATTTGGGATATCTGGGATCCATATTATAATTTCCAAATGAGAACAACTCAGCAAATGGCTTAAGACACATTTTCAATCCAATATCAATAGTAAAAAAATACCTTTCATTTTCACAGCCAGAAAGAAGCTTATCTCCCTGCTCCCTCCGTTTAGATTGTAATAGTGGCCGAACGTTGCTAGATTTTAAAAATTTTCTCAGTATCTCATTGCTGATAAATCTTACATTATATGGGATGAGCCTGAACATAGCAATTAATATTGATATTTGCATTCTTATGAAACTTTACGATTCAAATTAATCACAGACTCAGGACATTTAATATGAAGAACTTGAGAAATAGTTACTTATTCTTATAGACAGGGGAGCAGATCAAATAGCGTAAGTTGAGGCAATATTATGGAAATATAATTTAAACTGGGTCAATAGGTAGAGACAATTTTTGTAAAAAAATATCCTGAGGATTAATTCGATAGATCTGAATGGTAAAGAATGGACGGACCTGATCTTTGCAAGGAGATGTATGAAAAAATCGAGCATGTTAAAGGGTCTATCCCTCTTGCAATTATTTTCTTCCTACAGGGAATACTTCCATTTGTACAGAGAATTAAAGTCAAATAAATTGTGCATCCGATCCACAAGAAACCTATTGTATTTGCTCAATTCCCATACAGGGGATCAATATCCTGATATGCCTTCTCTTAATTTATCATTGATTGGTGGCTGTCCATAAATCCCCAATCAATTCATAATATTTCGATGTCTGACATATATGTCAAGCATTAATGCAACACACTTTGAGTAAAAATGTCATAAACGCCGTGGGGGAGATTTGAACTCCCGACCCCGTAAGGGGACCAGCTCTCAAGGCTGGCGCCTTAGGCCGCTTGGCTACCACGGCTTAAAGGTTAATTACGAAGATAATATAACCTTTTACCAATGAATATAGATGAATTGCTATTGAATGAATTAAATAGATTAAAGAAGATGGATAAGTATTTGCAATCCAAAATTGTGGCAATACAGTTACCTGAAGGCCTAAAAACAAAGGTAGATTTAATCTCAAATGAGCTAAAGGGGAAGGATATTATCTTTTTAGGTGACCCATTCTGGGGTGCCTGTGATATACCTCCTAAGGGAAATTATGACATACTTGTCCAGTTCGGGCATTCGATAATACCAAATTTGGGGGAATTCGGTCATGTAATTTTCTTAGAGATGCAGAAAGAATTAGAATTCAATATAGATATATCAAAAATACCGTTTAAATCAGTTGTCCTTACTTCTAATGTGACTTATTCAAACCAGCTAATAAGGGTAAAAGATGAACTGGAAAGAAATGGAATAAAGGTAGACCTTAGGAGAGGTGACAGCAGAGTATTTTACCCAGGCCAAATCTTGGGTTGTAATATATCTGCAGCGAGGGGTAACGGAGAAGGAATATTATTTATCGGGGAAGGATTATTCCATCCCCTCGGGATAGCCTTAGCTTTAGATAAACCAGTTTTATCCTTCAATCCAGTAACAAATGAATATGTAGATATGGAACCAATAAAGAAAAAATTTTTGAAACAGAGGTATGCAGCTATAGATATTTCATCGAGAGCCAATAATTTTGGAATAATCGTATCATCAAAGATTGGACAAGTAAGGTATACATTAGCAAAAAAGGCTCAAGAGATGCTGATGAAGCATGGAAAAAGATCATTCATAGTAGTAATGGATTTAATAAGAAATGAACAAATTATTAATTTTCCGGCAGACGTTTATGTAAATACAGCTTGCCCAAGAGTTACAATTGAAGATTATTCCACATTTTCAAAACCAATAATAACATTTTATGAATTGAGCATGGCTTTGGGTGAAAAAGATAAAAGTAAATATATTTTGGATGAAATATCTTTAGTAGATGAAATTGGTAGTGTTAGCTTCTGGGGAAGGGACAAATCTCCAGGCCATAATTGACGCTATAAATTCAAAGATCCTAGAAAACATAAGCATAGAATATGTTATATCAGATAACCCTGAAGCATATGCCTTAAAAAGGGCCAAGAAATACGGAATCAATACAATTTTAATTTCAAAATCTAATATGCGAGAGATTCTATATAGGCATTTTAAACTTGTAGATTTGGTAGTATTAGCAGGATTCATGAAAATACTGCCCCCCGAATTGATAGAAGATAATAAAATCATTAATTTACACCCATCCCTATTGCCACTTTTTGGGGGCAAAGGCATGTTTGGTTTAAGAGTTCATAGGGCAGTTATTGAATCTGGGATGAAAGTATCTGGAGCAACAGTGCATTTTGTTACGGCAGATGTTGATGCTGGGCCAATAATAATGCAGGAGTGTGTTCCTGTCGATCCGTATGATACTCCAGAAAGTTTGCAGGAAAAAGTCCATAAGGTGGAACAAAGGATATTAATAAAGTCAATACAAATAATAGAAAGGGGCAACTATAAAATTGAGGGGAAAAAAGTAATTTATTAAATTTACATTATTTTTCTTCCAATTGCCCTTTCGTAATAAGCAATTATCTCCTTCTTCTCCTGTTCCGTGTACTTCCTGAAATATTTCTCCTTCTTCAAGTCTATTCCAGTTTTTTCTTCATATACTTTAGGATCTATGGAGAATCTCCTTTGCGTAGCATCTCTATAAAGTTCAGGTATAACGTTGAATGCGCAGAATGGAACTACCTTTCCATCGGGCATTGCATAGTGAATATCGCATCTTTCAACCCTGTCAACATCATATGTGTATGGATCCATGAAGTGCATGAAACCTATAAAGAGTGTCCTATAATGGAAAGCCTTCAAACCATGGTAGTCCCCACCTGTAAACGCACCGAATATCATTTCTCTCATCTTGAAATCTGGGGGTGCTTTCTTCTCATCAACGAAGGAATTCAGTTTCCTGAGGAGAGTTGTTAATGCTGTTGCTTTCTTGAGTGTTTTTACCTTGGATTCATTTATGTCCTGAGCCAATTCATTAATGTATTCGAACAATCCTTCAACATCTATGAATCTTGTTACGGGTATTATAGATCCATCTGGATTCTTGAATACATATGTTCCCATACCACATGCGAAGTGTATACTCAACCTGTAAGTTGGCTTACCTTTTAATGCCTCAACGAAATTGGTGATTGCTGTTGTTGATGGAACAGTGAAGAAGTCTTCCCTCCCGATTGCTCCGTCCATCTGCTCTTCTATCTTCTTAATTGCGCCAGGTATAGTTATTCTCTGCCTTTCCCTGAGTTTGTCTGGCATCCTGCCTACTAAGGACACGGGCTGAAAATTAACACTTCTGACCACATCAATATTGTACAGTCCAAATCTTATTATATCTCCCAATTCTCCGTCGTTAACTCCGCCTATAACCGTTGGAACTAGAACTACTCCAAGTCCAACTTTCCTGTATGTATCCAATGCCTTTGGAATTTCCCAGAAATTCTTTGGATTCGACCTGGGAGTTACACCGTCAAAACTTGTATAAACTACATTAACACCATTATCTTTGCATTTCTGTATGAAATCTGGATCCCTGGAAGCCCTTATACTGTTAGTATTTAACTGAATATGCTCGTAACCTTCTTCTCTAGCTATTCTTGCTATTTCTGGCAAATCCTCTCTTAATGTTGGTTCTCCACCAGTTAACTGGACCGCATTGGCTCCGACAGGTTTTTCATTTCTCATTCTTCTGAGCATCATTCTTATTTGGTCCAGTGTTGGTTCATAAATTGGATCGTTTTCCTTTGCATAGAAGAAGCAATACCAGCAGGATAGGTCGCACCTATTGGTCAATACTATATTCCCCAATCCTGTGTGGCTTTTGTGCTTAACGCACAAGCCGCAGTGCTTGGGGCAATCTATTTTCTCTGCTGCCAAGTTTATAATGGGGTTCTCTAACTTAATTCCCTTATCAAGCCATTTCTTGGCCTTCATGTACATATCATAATCTTCCCAGTATTTTTCGTAAACAACACCATGTTCCGGGCACTCTTTTACCATCTTCACTTCTCCGCCCTCTGCATATACAAGTGCTGGAATTTTCATAGTATCAAATTTGTTTTCATCAACGCAGTATGGGCATAGGGAAGCAGTAACTCTCAAAGCTAACATTCCTGGCTTCATCAGGTGCCCAAATTTCTGATAAACTTCTTCCATATTTTTCATTCTCGAATTGGGACTTATCTCGAACTCTGGAGATATCATCGACTCAAATGCCTGATCCATATTACTATGAAATATGGGAGTATTAAAATAGTTATGTCAAATGTTTAACTAAAAAATTTAAGTTTTAATTCTTAATATAAAAAACATATTTAGCTTTCAATGAGAAAATGATTAAGGATATCATATATTTTAAATACAGAGAGTTGAAATTAATTTGGTAATAAAAATAATGAACCTATACTCCTAAACACATTATAGCCGCATTCTACGTAAATAAATCGGGATTTCCAAAGTAGAATTAAGGAATAATGCTTAAATCAAATGAAAGTTAAGTAAAGACACTGGATATCTATGTATATACATCCCGTTGATAGTCTGAAAAGTATATATTAATATATAGAAGAAATGAGGAATTGTGGAAATAAGAAAAATTCAGAAAACGGGCGGAAGCACATTGGTAGTATCGCTGCCGAAGGCTTGGTGCCAAAATTTTAATCTTAAGGTTGGTTCAAAGGTATCTTTAAATTACAGTGACTCAGGCGCAATTATATTGGAACCATTTGAGAAAGGAAAGGAAGACAAAGAACCAGCAACAATAGAGGTGACAAGTAACTCAGTTGAGAATTCCCTGAGATTGATGCTTTCGAAATACATTAGAGGTTACAAGGAGATAACTGTTAAATCAGATTCAAAGAGCTCACTGAGCTATGTAGTTAAGAATTTTCTTGATCTAACTGTAGGATTTGAGGTAGTAGTTGAGGACGAAAGGACGACTGTTCTAGAGGACATAGTATCTCTCCCTACACTTACATTTGATAAAGCAATAAGAAGAATAGATACATTAGTTAGGAGTCTTGTCAAGGAGTCTGTCAGCAGGGATAAGATACCGGGAGATTATATAATATCCAAAGATACCGAGGTTGATAAATTCAATTTATATATCCAAAGGCTCTATAATCAATCGCTAAAAAATTACAGTATATTACAAATGAATAAAATAAGGATGGAAGAGGCTTTATCCTATCTGCTTTTCTCTAGAATAATGGAAAGGGTAGCAGATCATGCTACAAGGATTTACATAATAGCAAAACCGGAATTGTTAGATGAAAATATTGAAGTTATGAAATATGTTAATGATGCTATAGAAATATTTGAAAAGTCAGTAGAGGCATATTTCAAAAAGAATGTTGAGGAGGCCAATGACCTAATTTCCAGAAAAGAATTCATCAAAAGGCAAAGAGATATCCTGAAAGAACAAATAAAGAATTCCAGTCATGCTGTTGATCTTGAGGAGATACTCGAGGATATAGAGAGAATTGCTCTTTATGGAACTGATATATGCGAACTTACCATTGACTACAATTGAAACACATGATTTATTATTTTTTTATATACTGCTAAAGATTAATATCATCCCACTTCAATTGAATTTTTATTCATAGAGTAATTATCCCCCATGGACAGAATAATAGAGTCCATGTATGATTTTAATCAAAACATCGTTAATACAGTACTCGATTTCAAAACAATTGATGAAATAAAAAAGAGGATTGCTGATTCAATATTTGTAGCCTATGGTGCTATGAATGCAGAGCCTGTAAGAATCTCTAAAATTTCACTTTTACCGAGCTGTGGCAACCTGAATTCCACGATATATTTTACCATGGATAAAGCAAGTTCGGATATAGCTTCATATTTGAACGGTTGTATGACTAGATACATAGATTATAATGACACTTATCTATCCAAAGAAGCATTGCATCCCTCAGATAATATCCCGCCAATTTTGGCAGTAGGGGAGGCAGAAGGGTCTAATGGATCAGACATAATAAAAGGAATAGCCATGGCTTATCAGGTAGTAGGTGCCTTTTCTGATGCATCCTCCATAAGGGACAGGGGTTGGGACCACGTTACATATATTTCCATATCATCCGCTGCGGGTATAGGATCAATGATGAATCTTGATATTGAGAAATTTTCACATCTAATAAGTTTAGCAATAAATAACAATATTTCCCTCAGACAAACCCGGGTTGGTGAATTGAGCATGTGGAAAGGATGCACCGTTGCCAATGCCGGTAGAAACAGTATTTTTGCCTATCTAATAGCCAAGAATGGTTTCACAGGCCCCCAACCCATATTTACTGGTGAAAGAGGTTTCTTTAGACAGGTTTCGGGCGATCTGACATTAAATTTTGAGAAAAATAGGATCATCAGAACAATGATTAAGCACTTCCCAGTTGAATATCATGCCATGAGCGCTGTTGAGGTAGCCCTAAAGTTAAAAAATGAGATCGAGGGGGAAATAGAATCTATCGAAGTAGAAACTTTCCAGGTAGCATACGATATAATAGTCAAAGACCCAGAAAAATGGGCACCTAAAACAAAGGAAACTGCAGATCATAGCATGCCCTATATAATAGCATACACGCTCACCTATGGCGCTCCGAGGCCAGAGTCTTATTATGAACCATTCATCAGTGATAATAATATTCTCAGTTTAATGAAAAAAATGAAGTTTAAAGTCACAGATGAATTCAATAGAATGTATCCCGAATTCCTACCATGTAAAATCAAGATTAAAACGAATAAGGGAGAGTGGGTTGAGGAGGTGGATGTACCCCTGGGACATTTTAGGAATCCATATTCTTGGGAAAATTTAAAGGAAAAAGGATTCAGGATCTCAAAGAACGATGATTTTGTAAATTCAGTTATAAGTATTGTAAGAGATTTTGAGGCTCATGATGCGCATGAACTTTTAGAGGTAATAGGAAATGCATCCTCTGGGAAGTAATACAAATTTGGGGCCATCATTTTTAAGAAATACCATTAATGAAGGAATAGTAATAGCGCCTGGAGTGTTCAATGCGATAGGTGCCATGATAGCCGAAAGACAGGGTTTCAAGGCTATTTATCTCTCAGGCTCAGGCATAGCGGGAGCTATGGGTTTACCTGATCTTTCATTAACCACGCTTACTGAAGTTGTGGAGGAGGCGAGGAGGATAACAAGAATATCTAAATTGCCTCTTATTGTGGACGTGGATACAGGATTTGGCGAGGTACTTAATGTGGAAAGAACTGTTATAGAAATGGAAGCAGCAAATGTATCTGCAATACATATAGAAGATCAAGTTCTTCCAAAGAAGTGTGGGCATCTGAATGGAAAGGAATTAATCAGCAAGCAGGAAATGGTAGAAAAAATAACAGCAGCCACATCAGTGAGAAAAAATAAGGACTTTATGATAATAGCCAGAACAGATGCAAGGGCAGTGGAAGGATTGGAAGCAGCAATAAGTAGAGCAAGAGCATATATAGATGCAGGAGCAGATGCTATTTTTCCTGAAGCGCTAGAAAGTGCAGAGGAATTTAAAAAATTTGCAGAGGAAGTTAATGCACCTTTGTTGGCCAATATGACGGAATTTGGAAAGAGCCCATTGCTATCAGCTAAGGACCTGGAGGAACTGGGATATAAGATAGTAATATTCCCACTTACAGCATTTAGGGCCTCTCTGAAAACAATGGAAGATATCTATGGAACAATTAAAAGGGAAGGTACACAGCGCAACATTATTGAGAAGCTAATGACAAGGAAGGAATTTTATGATTTAATAGGTTATTATTCATATGAAACCGAGGACAGCGAAATTAAAAAGAAATCGTCCATGAAAATTTAATCCATTAAAATATTTTAATGATTTATTCATAACCATTGGGGCCGGTAGATCAGTGGAAGATCGCCTGCTTCGCAAGCAGGAGGCCTCGGGTTCAAATCCCGACCGGTCCATTTAAACCAAATCAAAAGTGGATGATTCACGGGCTTTGATTGTGAATGGGAATATATATATGAATTAGATAATAATATTATGGCAAGGAAGATGATTACATGGTTAAATTTCATCCAGCAAATAGAGTATTGACTGCAGGAATAATACTTTTCTTTATATCCCTTATAGTTATGGCAATAGGTGTAATTTTTCATACGAATACTACTATCCTTGCTTATACGTTCTTATACGGCGGTCTTGCATTTGTAGTTTCAGTTGTTCTTGTCTTTTTAGGAACTCTGTTAGCAGCAAGGAGTGGTAAGCTTCAAGAAAGAGCCAGAGAAATATGGAATAACACGAAAAAAACCAAATGACATTAGAGCCTTTGTGAGGTAAATTTTAAAGTCTATCATGAACCATTATCTTCATCATATATTACTCGTCCTTATTTTGGCAGTTGTTGTTCCCATCCCACCCAGCCCTTATCTCACTGTCTGCGTGAAGTGATGAAAGATTTTTACTGACCTTGAAAGTGATTCTACTCTTCCGTCTTCCCTTAGGGTTTATACTGTTCCTGAGATGTTGATTGATGATTTTAGAAATATTCTTCGTACTACCTTAATTTTCGATGGATTGTTTAACTATTTCTTTATATATATCTTCATCAAGGTTAATGGTAGTTTTGACTATGATTATGAGTCGCTATACCATATAAACATTTTACGGTTAAATTCTGTATCATATAATAGACAATTTAGATTCCATCAGCTTCTTTTCTTTTTCAATGTTTCTTCTAAGCAGTAAAGAGTTAATTACTACCGAAGATGAGCTCATACCCATAGCAAATGCAGAAAAAATTGGGAGAATCTGGTAAATTTGAATGCCAAAAAGAGGTACCAATAAGCCTCCGGCTACGGGAATAAGAGTCGCGTTATAACCGATGGCCCAACCTATATTCTGCTTAATTTTATCAATGGTTTTTCTTGATATAATTCTTATCAATATCAGATTCCTTAAATCATTGTTGACAAGGATTATATCACCGCTTTCCTTTGCAATATCACTTCCAGAACTCATGGCAAGACCAACATCAGCTACCTCCAAAGCTATTGCATCGTTTATCCCATCACCAACGAATGCCACAAAATCTCCGTTCATCTGGTACTCTTTAATAATATCTGCCTTCCCTTCAGGTAAGATACGGTAATGAACATCATCTATCCCGAGAATATTTGCAACTCTATAAGCTTCTGATTCAGAATCACCTGTCACCATGGTAATTTTAATTCCCATCTCTTTCAAATATGAAACAGTTGGAAATGCACTTTTCCTAATTTCATAGGACAGGAATATCTCTCCAATTGTCTTATCATTCAATGAAATTTCAACTTCTGAAAATGATGTATTTATTTTTCTCTTAATTGAAATAATAAATTTATCAACTTCACCCTCAACCCCAATCCCAGGAATTTCTTTGATATTTTTAGCATCAATTATTTCAATATTCCTGCGAACAGCTTCCTTAAAAATTGATCTTGCAACAGGATGATTAGAGAATTTTTCAATGCTCGCAGCATATTTTAAAACATCTATATCACTAAATCCTTCTTTTGAAACTATTCTTTCTATTTTAGGTTCAGGTTCTGTTAGGGTTCCGCTCTTATCAAATACAAATCTATTTACTCTTGAAAATCTATCCAGTGAGCTTGAATTTTTTATAAGAATTCCATTTTCAGATGCGTAGTTGGAAGATATTAATAGAGCAATAGGCCCCGCTAAACCTATGGCGCATGGGCAAGCGATAACAATAACAGAAACGAATGCTAAAATTGCCACATCAAGAGAAAAGGGATAATGCAGATGTGAAAGATAAATATACCAAAAAATACCAGATAATAATGCAGCTACCATGACAACAGGTACAAATACATTAGAAAAAACATCTGCAATCCTTTGAATTTTAGCCCTTCCTGAAATGGCCCCCTGGATCATCTCATAAATCTGATCTATGGTTGAATTCTTTCCTGTTTTGGTGACATCAATTTTCAGAATCCCGTTTATATTTTCGGTTCCTGAAGATACGGGATCTCCATATGATTTTAGAGTAGGCATCTGTTCTCCTGTCAGCAGGGATTCGTCCACTTCTGAAGTTCCTTCGAATACAATTCCATCTGCAGGTATCAGTTCTCCAGGTTTTACAAGTATTTTATTTCCTTTTGCTAAATTCTCAGTTGATATATCTTGAATACTCCCATCTTCTTTGATCAAATGGGTAATACGAGGTATAAGAGAGAGAAGCTTTTTGGCAGAACCATCGGCCCTCTCTTTTGTAATATTTTCAATGTAATTTCCAGTAAGTATCATTGTTATTATGAAAGAGGAGGCATCAAAATAAACACTTGAAGATGGTATTCTATCCGGATAAAAAGTTACAAAGGCTGAAAAAATGAACGCAGTAATAGTGCCGATTGTAATAAGAAGATCCATATTTCCTGTTCTGTTTTTTAATGAGTGGTATGCCCCCTGATAGAAAGATAAGCCAGAATAAAATTGGACGGGTATTGCTAAAAATAGCATTGATAAATATTTATTTTCAAGGCCATGAAAAAAAATTACCGGTACAAAATAATTTATTATTAATATGGGTAGAGAAAATGACCATGCTACTATGAGTCTGATTTTTAATTTTCTCAATTCTTTTTGAGGAAATGTAAATTTCCCTTGGCAAGCACGAGAACAGAAATAATAAATTTTTCCATCTACAACTGTTTTTAATTCTGCCGTTTCAGGTACATACATCCCGCAGACCGGGTCGGTAGGCATTCTTATTTTACCTTATATATTTCAATGGATTTTTATCAAATTCTGTTTTGCATTGTTCACTGCAGAAATAATATGTTTTTCCTTTAAAATCACTCTTTAATGGGGAATTTTCCTTAACTTTCATTCCACATACTAGATCTATTGGCATAATATACCATTCAAACGAAATATTTAAAAATGCCTGATTGAATCTAAATAATATTTTTTTAAAAAAACGATTAAAAAAAGAGATTCTTATATTGCAAAACTATTATAAATTATATTAAACTACTCACAAATCATTAAATGAAAACAGGGAAAATAAAGGCGCCAGTTCGCAAGGGATTTTTAATAATAGATCAAAGGATATTTAAAGACTTAAGGGGAAAATGGTTAATTTTATCATTATCAGCTAAAATGGTCCTCGTAAAGACAACATGTGCCAGCTGACATACTCTCCTCGCTAAAGCTTCGTAGGTTCTGGGGTCTCCGTCGTCCTCGGAGTTGCCCCTCTGGGGGTATCAGTGCTCCCTTTGCACACATCCCTGTCTACGTGCAATTGACCTATGCTTCCCACTGAAGGAGGACGCAATGCTATGTTGAACGATGCATTTGCGTCAGCATGGTCAACGTGCCCACAAGTTAGACACTTGAATGATTTTCCTTC